>Ga0209379_10002499_pt1 | contig 11137 bp, 11 predicted proteins | sample tdDd001_FD_187124 | JGI IMG/M metagenome (GOLD analysis project Ga0209379, IMG submission 187124) | Marine sediment microbial communities from the Atlantic coast under amendment with organic carbon and nitrate - tdDd00.1 (SPAdes)... | ecosystem: Environmental > Aquatic > Marine > Coastal >...
ATAAAATAAAATCTAATGTTCTATTTATAATTAAAAAACACTTTAAACAAACAATAAAACCAACAAAACTAAACATCGTTAATTATTTTGTACTCGAGAACAAAACTTTAAAAAATATAGCTTTTAAGATTCATATATAAAAAAAAGACCTAAACCCAAAAGGGCTTAGATCATTTAAATTAAAATAACTGTATACCGAATATCATAGATACCTGCTTAAGGTCGTCGCTTCCTCTCTTATCATCATCTATCTTAGTGATAGAGTACAGTAGCTCCGCCTGGAATAAAAGGAACTCTACCCCTGCTCCTGCAGCGTAGTAGTAGCTTCCGTCTGGATTAGATCCGCTTATATCATCTTTAGTATAAAGAACCTTACCTACCTTACCTACAAGGTATGGCTTTATTCCTACTGGGATGATATTGTATCTTGCCATCAGGTAAGCTGGTACAGTTTCCATGTTAGCTCCGCTTGTCTTACCATTATAGGCGATACCTGCTCCTACATCCACTAGTATCAGTGACTGCTTTACCTCAAAACCTACAGTAGGTGCATAGCTGTCATAAGATGTATCTCTTCCGTTGTAGTCTCCTGAGTTAGTAATTCCACCCAGTCTTAAGTGACCATCTATGGCAAATGCCGACATAGACAGTAATACAAATAAAATCCCCATAAACTTTTTCATAATTTCCTCCTGGTATATTTAATCATTTTTACAGGCTATAGTATAACATAAGTTCCTTTATAAGGTTACTATATTATTAGCCTTAACAAAAATAAATACCAATCATATTAACACCCCGGCGTGATGCTTTAGTGAGGATTATTCACCTATTTTTTTAGGTGTGATCCACTCACTCTGCTTACCCTGGCTGTAGTTAGCCATAAATTCATCCTTAAACTGAAGGAATCTCTCTTCCTTTATAGCTTCTCTTGCACCATTCATCATTCTTATCAGGAAGTGAAGGTTATGATATGTCGCCAGTTTAGATCCTAGCATCTCTCCTGCCTTAAACAGGTGTCTGATATATCCTCTTGTATAGTTTTGACATACATAGCAGTTACAGTCTTCATCAAGAGGTCTTGGATCCTCTGCGTATGAAGCATTTTTTACTACCAGTCTTCCATACTTTGTAAATATAGTTCCGTGTCTTCCGATTCTTGACGGCTGTACACAGTCCATCATATCTATACCAGATTCCACAGCTTCCAGCATATCCACAGGTTCACCTACACCCATAAGGTATCTTGGCTTATCTTCAGGTAACTTTTCCACTATGTAGTCAAGGATTCTGTACATATCTTCCCTTGGCTCTCCCACAGCTAACCCGCCGATAGCATATCCAGAGAAGCTTTCATCCATCTCCATCAGCTCATCCATACTCTTTTGTCTAAGGTCCTCATATATTCCACCCTGAACGATTGCAAACAGTCCCTGGTCCTCAGGTCTCTTGTGAGCCTCTATACATCTTTTAGCCCATCTTGTTGTTCTTTCGATAGATGGTATCAGGTACTCCTTTGTTGACATCCCGGGAGGACACTCATCAAACAGCATCACTATATCCGACCCCAGATTGTTCTGTATATTTATTGATTTTTCAGGAGAGATAAACTGCTTAGATCCGTCTATATGAGATCTGAACTCCACTCCCTCTTCCTTTATCTTTCTGATTGCTCCTAAACTAAATACCTGGAATCCTCCACTGTCTGTAAGGATTGGTCCCGGCCAGTTCATAAATTTATGTAATCCGCCAAACTTGGCAACTATCTCGTCTCCAGGTCTTAGGAAAAGATGGTATGTATTTCCTAATATGATCTGTGCTCCCAGTTCTGCTACCTCTTCCGGGTTCATAGTTTTTACTGTTGCCTGAGTTCCTACAGGCATAAATACAGGAGTTTCTACTTCACCGTGGGGTGTCATCACCTTTCCTGCTCTTGCTTTTCCATTCTTGTGTTGTAACTCATAAGTTACAGGTAACTTCTTTGACATTTATCCTCCCTGTCTTTGAATCCTAATAACATCTTTTATTCCTGAAAGATGCTTCAATAGTTTTTCATAATCTTCTTTTTTAGCTATTTCTATAGTAAATTTTATATTTATAAAACGATCTAATCCCTTATTTATAAGGTTGGAGTTTACTCCTATTACATTTATCTTGTGGCTTGCTATTATAGATACCAGATCCATAAGAATATTTGGTCTGTCCACTACAAAGGTATTAAAGTTGAACTCATATTTATTGAGTTTCTTCTCTATAATACTTTCATCCCAATTTACATCAATCTCTCTTGCAGGGTCATTTTTTACCATTCCCTCATAGTTTTTACAGTCTGTCCTGTGTACCGCTATCCCTGCTCCCTTGGTGATATATCCTCCTATATCATCCCCGGGAAGAGGAGTACAGCACTTGGCAAACCTTATAAGGGTATTATCAAGCCCCTCTACCACTACTCCAAAATCATTTTTCTTTCCGCTGCTCTTTTCCTTCTTCTTTTCATTGATAGTTTCTAGATCTATTTCCTTGGATGTTTCAGGCTTAAATCTTCCTGCCAGAACTTCAGCCTTACTTCTGCTTTCTGATATTCTGAAGTACAGATCTTCCTTGGTCTGAATATTGTGTCTTTCCAGGTATTTAGCAAGTACCTCACTTCCCTCAAACTCCTTTAAAGTTATCCCAACCTTGGAAAGTTCCTTTTCCAGAGTATCCACACCAGTTTTTATATTTTCATCAAAGTTCTTTTCCTTCAACCATCTTCTGATCTTATTCTTAGAACTCTGGGTTACCACTATATCCAGCCAGTCGCTGCCGGGTCCCTTGGCATTTTTCGATGTTATTATATCTACCCTGTCACCATTTTGCAGCTTATAGTCTATAGGTATTATCCTATCATTTACCTTAGCTCCCACACACTTATACCCTATCTCAGTATGTATATGGAAGGCAAAATCAAGAGGTGTCGCTCCCTGAGCCAGCTCAACTACATCACCTTTTGGTGAGAACACAAATACTGTTTCCTGGAGGATATCTCCTGTTACAGTTTTAATAAATTCCTCTGAGTTGTCTGCTTCCTTCTGCCATTCATTTATCTGCTTCAGCCATGAATAAACCATGTCTTTTTTTCCAACCTTGGATTTTTCTTTATAGCTCCAGTGGGCAGCTACCCCCTCCTCAGCTATATTGTGCATATCCGTAGTACGTATCTGTACCTCGATGAACTTTCCAAGAGGCCCCACAAGGGTTGTATGGATAGACTGATAACCATTAGATTTAGATACTGCGATATAGTCTTTAAATCTTCCTGGTACAGGTTTATAGTTACTGTGGAGTATTCCCAGAGTATTGTAGCAGTCCCCTTCTGTTTTCAGGATTACTCTAAGGGCAATCAGGTCATATATCTCATCAAATTCTTTTCCCTTTTCATACATCTTTTTATAGATACTATAAAAGTGTTTAGGTCTTCCTGATACCTCAGCTATGATATCTGCGTCCTTCAGGAACTGCCTTATCTCAGTTATTGCTCTGTTGGTATATTCCTCTCTTTCTCCCCTTTTGGAGTTAATGAGTTTTACCAGCTTTCTGTAGATTTCTTCCTCCAGATAAAAGAGACTCAGATCCTCTAACTCCCATTTTATCTTAGCCATCCCCAGCCTGTGTGCCAGAGGAGCAAATATTTCAAGAGTTTCCTTGGCTATTCTTTCCTGTTTATGTTTTGGCATAAACTTGAGAGTTCTCATATTATGCAGCCTGTCAGCCAGCTTTATAATAATTACTCTTATATCCTGAGCCATGGCTACTATCATCTTTCTGATGTTTTCATGCTGCTTTTTAGTTCCTTTAGGCAGTACGCTCAGCTTAGTTACCCCATCCACAAGCCTTGCTGCTTCCCCACCAAAGTTATACTCTATCTCAGATACTGGTATCAGAGTATCCTCTACTATATCATGAAGTATTCCTGCCACTATTGTATCTGTGTCCATCTTCATCCCTATAAGGATCTTACTTACTTCCACAGGGTGCAGTATATAGTCATCCCCTGATTTTCTATATTGGCCTATATGGCACTCCTTGGCAAATTCATAGGCTAATATAATCTTTTCAGAGTCTACATTTAAGTTATTTTTTTCAATGGCATCTAGTATTTCTCTCCTATACCCCATAGCCTCACTTCTCCTTGTTAATATAGATTTAAATAGGTCTACCTGCTACTTTCTGGCTCTTCAGCTACACTCACTCAAGCCTATATTAAATTGAATTTTAGGCGGCTGACTTCAGCCGCCTAGTTATATTAGTAGTTCATTAGTGTCTTTACGTCATATCCCTTAAGCTTTTCTCTACCATTTAGGTCATCCAGCTCAATAAGGAAAATTAGTCCTGCTACTATCCCACCAAGATCTTCGATGATTTTAACTGTAGCTTCCACAGTTCCACCAGTTGCAAGAAGGTCGTCTACAATAAGAACTCTCTGACCCGGCTTTACAGAGTCTTTATGCATACAAAGAGTATTTGAACCATACTCAAGATCGTACTTGTATTCTACAACTTCTCTTGGAAGTTTTCCAGGTTTTCTTACTGGAGCAAATCCAATTCCCATCTCATATGCTACCGGACATCCAAAGATAAATCCTCTTGCTTCAGGACCTACTACCAGGTCTATCTCTCTTTCTCTTGCATATTCCACAATAGCATCTGTTGCTGCTTTATATGCCTCACCATTTCCAAGTAATGGAGTTATATCTCTAAACTTTATCCCTGGCTTTGGGTAGTCCTCTACTAAAGCTATATAATCTTTTAAATTCATCTTTTCCTCCTAAATTTTCTTTTTAAATATCATCCTGGGCTACTCTTAGTACTTCTTCTACGGTGGTTATACCCTGAAGTACCTTTTCAAATCCCTGCATCTTCATTGTTTTCATACCCTTTGATTCTGCATCGGATTTCAGTACCTGGGTACTTGCTCCCTCATTTATGAGAGCTCTCATACCCTTGTCTACTACCAGTAGTTCCACAAGAGCAGTTCTTCCCTGATAACCGGTGTCTCTGCACATACTACAGCCCTTAGCTTCATATACTATGTGCTCCTTTGTAGGATCTACTCCTAAAAAGGCTGCCCTTTCACCTGTTATTACCTTCTCCTCCTTACAACGAGAACAAAGTTTTCTTATCAGTCTCTGTCCCAGTACTCCAGAGAGAGTAGCTGACAGAAGGAATGGCTGTACTCCCATATCTATTAATCTTGATATGGTTCCCACAGCTGAGTTTGTATGTAGTGTTGAAAATACCAGGTGACCTGTCATAGCTGATTCTATGGCGATCTCTGCTGTTTCCAGGTCTCTTATTTCTCCAATCATTATGATATCCGGATCCTGTCTCAGTACAGATTTAAGACCTGCCGCAAATGTCAGACCTGCTCCCGGGTTTACCTGTACCTGATTGATTATTTCCAGCTGATATTCCACTGGATCTTCCAGGGTAATGATATTTGTTTCCAGACTGTTGATCTCATTTATAGATGCATACAGAGTAGATGTCTTACCACTACCAGTAGGTCCCGTTACAAAGAATATCCCATTTGGTCTTTTAATAAGACTTAATAGGTTTTCAAGGTGCTCACCCTTAAATCCTAGGCTCTCAAGACTTACCTGTACATTGGATTTATCCAGTAGTCTTATTACCACCTTTTCTCCATATACTGTAGGCAGGGTAGATATTCTCATATCTATAGCTTTTCCGTCTACTTCCATGGCTACTCTACCATCCTGAGGCACCCTTTTTTCAGTAATATCCAGTCTCGCCATTACCTTTATTCTCGATACCAGAGCTGTATGGATAGCAGAGCTATAGGTCATCATCTGATGAAGTATTCCATCTATCCGGAACCTTATCCTTACCATTGTCTCTTCAGCTTCTATATGAATATCACTTGTTCCCTCAACCATGGCTCTTTTCAGGATGTTATCCACTATCTCGATTGGAGATATATCACCACTGTCTTTATCATCCTTTGGGGAATCACCTTCACCCTTTAGAAATACTGGAGAATAATACCTTTCTATGGCACCCTTTATCTCCTTGGTTCCGGCTATAGACTGAGATACCTCCAGTCCACTGTCCTCTTCTATTGCATCGATTGCAAATATATCCAAAGGGTCATCCATGGCCACGTGAAGAACTCCGTTATTTTTAGAAAGGGGAACTACAGTAAACCTTTCAGCCACACCCTTTTTCAGGCTTAATATAGCTTCCTTTTCCACTGCTACACTCTTCATATCAACATATGGTATTCCCATCTGTTCTCCAAGAATTTTCAGTATATCCCTCTCACTCATAAGTCCCATTTCCACAAGAATATCGCCGATCTTATGGCTGGTTCCTTTTTGTTTTTCCAGGGCTTCCGATAACTGTTTAGAGGTTATGACCCCTTCATCTACCAGAATATCTCCTAGTCTCCTCTTCCCACGCGCCATCTTATTCCCACCTGTTCCCCAAATATTTTAATTCTTTCTTTCCCCTGCAGTACTCTCTCAGTTCTTTTTTTATGTTTGGATAAAGTATAATATCATCTATATCCTCAATGGGAAGATAACGGACTTCCTTTAATATCCCTTCATCTCCTACCATAAGCTCTCCACCTCTATACTCCACAGCAAAATTCATGTGAATAATATGTCTGGATTTGTCCGGAGCTATCCCCTGAGAAATAAAGACCATATCCTTTACTTCTACGTCTATATTACACTCCTCTGAAAACTCCCTTCTGAGGCTTTCCTCCATGGTTTCACCATAGTCTACTCCCCCTCCTGGAAGAAGCCAGTAAGTATTATCTCCCTTTTGATGTCTGATAAGAAGTACCTTATCATCCTTTATCAGTATCCCTGCTGACCTTACCCTGGGTTTTTGCATATACCTTCCCCCTTTTTTTATCATATGAAAAACCAGTCTAAATTATACCATAATATATTATTTAACTCAATATCCCCTTACTATAGGTTAGAATATAACAATAGCGGTGTTTAAAAACACCGCTGTAATTTTAAGAAAGCTGCTCTATAAGCTGCTCTATTTTATTCACTTCTCCTGTTTCTCCCAGGTTTTCCATAACCTGCTTTTTCAGCTTCAGATATTCAAGATCATATCTGTATCTGTCAGATACCATGCCTATAGATTTTCTGGCTGTAGTATCTTCCCCTGCTTTTAGAGATATCTTAGCCAGCTGCATATAGAGAAGGTCTCCTCCTCCGTTTTCAGCCATATATCTTTTCAGTACTCTGGTTGCTTTTTTATCTTCTCCAAACTTTTCAGATAACATAGTTGTATAAAATAATACATAGGATCTTTCAGCTGGATACTTTTCATATCCGTCTTCTAGTGTCTGATAGAGTTCCATGAACTTTTTTTCCTGAAGTACCACTGAGCTGTATACTGAATAGAGCTCAAGGTCCAGATACTCATCTGTAAGAAGTGCTTCCTTTAGCATAGGGTATGCCTTCTCACTATCTCCCTTTTTAGCTGCAATAAAACCTCTGAGTTTTAATACCAGTACATCTATTGAATCCTTAGATACCTTCTCCACATACTTTTCAGCCTCATCATAATCACCGTTAGCATAGTTTAGAAGTCCAAGATTTTTAAGACTTACCTGGTCTGTATCATCATTTTCTATAGCTTTTTTATAGAAAAACTCAGACCTTTCGAGGTTACCTAATTCCCCATATACAAGTCCCAGTTCCCTTAAGGTTACAGCATTATCTGAATTTTTATTATATGCCTTTTCAAACTCCTGAAGTGCCTCTAAATTTTTCCCCTCCTGACTAAGGTTGATTCCTCTTAAGATATAATACTCTTCCTTATCCAGGTTTTTCCCTTGGGGTTTATTATTAGAGCAAGCTGTTATAAATATTAAAGTTAACAAAATAAAAATCTTTTTCATCTTTTCACCCGCCACTTATTTTATTTTTTCATCATATCTGGTAACACTGCCCCCCCTGATATGATTAATTTTACTGCTTCTTCTACCTTCATCTCAAGTATCTTTGCTTCACTCTCTCTCACCATTACAAACATCCCTGATGTAGGGTTTGGTGATGTGGGGATAAATATATTTAAAAGCCTTACCTTACCTGTAATATCTTCAAAATATTCATTTCCATGGCTTGTAAGAAATCCAAGACTGTAGATACCCTTTCTCGGATACTCCAGAAGAACCACCTTCTGATATGATTTTGATTTATCTGAAGATACCATGCTGGTTATCTGGCTCAGGGTAGTATAGATTGATTTTATTATAGGTATTTTTGTAAACAGCCTTTCCAGTCCATTGGCTATTTTTTTTCCTATCACTAGTTTCAGTGTCATCCCTACCAGGGTGATTCCTATGAATACTCCCAGTACTGCAAATATATACACTGCTACTTTTATATATACTTCTGCTTCCTGTCTTGTGGTGATACTGTCCATCTCTAGTAAGTAATCCGTTACGTATTTAACCATAAAAGAATTCCCTATAAAGGCTATTACGACTTTAGCTACCCACGATACAAAATACACTGTAAGTACTACGGGCAATACTGCAATAAGTCCTGTATAAAACCAATTCTTTATTCTGCTTTTCATTCTTCAACCTCTTCATTTTTTTTATGTAATACGACCTTTGAGACCCTCATCTTTTCTACTTCCAGTACCTCTATCTCCATGTCATTTAGATTTATCTTGTCTCCTATCTCTGCCACCTTACCCATTTCTGTTACTACTAGACCTCCCAGGCTTTCATAGTCTTCAGATTCAGGAAGCTCTATATCCAGTTCCTTATTAAGAGTTTCAATATCTATCATAGCATCTATCTCATAGATATTTTCTCCTATCTTCTTTATCTGTTCCTCTTCTTCATTGTCATACTCATCCTGGATCTCTCCCACTATCTCCTCTATAAGGTCTTCGATAGTCAGTAGTCCTACAGTCCCGCCGTATTCATCCAGAGCTATGGCAATATGCACCTTCATCCTCTTAAACTCTTCCAGGATCTCCATAATTGATTTTGTTTCAGGAACAAAGTATGGTTTCCTCAGATAATCTCTTATAGGTACGTCTGTCTTACCACTCTTTACTACATCCAGCAGATCCTTCAGGTAGAGGACACCAATTATATTATCTATTCCTTCCTCATCATATACCGGAATTCTTGAAAATCCATTTTCCCTTATCTCATCCCATACTTCATCTATTGTTTCATCTGCTTCAAGAGCCAGCATGGATGTTCTGGGAGTCATTACTTCCTTTGCACTGGTTTCCCCAAACTCAAATATCGAGTGGATCATCTCCTTTTCATCTTCCTCTATAACCCCTTCAGCTTCTCCTACATTTACATAGGATCTGATGTCCTCCTCAGTTATCATGAGGTTTTCATCACTAATATGGATTCCAAACATCTTCCCGATTATCTTTGAGATAAACATAAGTACCTTGATTATCGGTAGAGTAACAAGAGAAACATAGTATATAGGCAGGATTACTATCATCGCTACCTTGCTCGAATAGTTTTTAGCCACTATCTTAGGAGTTATTTCTCCAAAGATAAGGATAATAAGAGTCATAAAAAGAGTTACCATAGCGATTGCTTTTCCGCTATTACCAATCACTGCAAAAGTTAGTGCAGTTGCTATAGATGATGCCAGGATATTCACAATATTATTCCCCAGCAGTATTCCTGTGAGCATCTCATTTGGTTTTTTCAGCCATTTCCTGAGAAGCTCAGCTACTTTAGGGTGTTCACCTTCAACATCCTCTAAGTTGTTACTCTTAAAACCAGTAAGTGCTGTTTCTGAAGCAGAAAAAAATCCAGAAAGCCCAATTAAAATTATAAGTAATATAATTTCGCCGTACGTGTCCAAGTTTAAATTACACCTTCCTTTTTTATTCACTATATTATTTATATATAAACAGCTCGGTGCTGCTTTATATTAAAAACAATTATAGATGAGGTCACTCTTTGTGACAATTCCCTTGAGACCGTCTTCTTCGATGACCAGAGTATAGTCATACCCTTCCTCTAGCATCTTAGTCACTATCTCTTCTAACTCATCCTCTTCCCTGCTTACAAGATATCTCTCAGACATGAGCTCATCGGCTTTATATGACGATATCTTCTTTAATTTTTCCTGGAAGTTTTTATTGCCTGGCAGTGTAATAAGAAGATCCCAGAAAGCTATCACAGGAGGCAGAGGAGCTTTTTCTTCTCTTATAAGAATATCGTCCCTGGTTACCACTCCTATTACTAGTCCATCCTTTAGTACAGGTACTCTTCCTATACTTCTTTTCTTCATGAGATCTATTATCTGATCCAGAGTTTCATCTGGAGATACAGTTACCACTTTTCTATTTATTACATCTTTTATTTTTTTCATAAATATCCTCCATTCTATCATAAAATTTTTTAAATCACAACAATACAGTAATTAGTAGATCCAGGGCTCAAGATATAGCTTATAGGACATTATTTCCTCTTCCTTAAAGAAGTTTTTTATTTCTCTTTCTGCACTCTCCAGAGAGTCCGATGTATGAACTATATTTTTAGTGGTATCCATGGCAAAATCCCCTCTTATTGTCCCTGCTTCAGCCTCTAAGGCCCTTGTAGCTCCTGCCATTTTCCTCACTGTAGCTATAGCCTTTTCCCCCTCTATTACAGCCAGTACCACAGGACTTGAGGTGATAAATTCTATAAGATCCAGATAAAAAGGTTTTCCCTTATGCTCAGCGTAGTGTTTTCCTGCTTTTTCATTAGCAATCTTTTCCAGTTTCAAAGCTGCCAGTTTCAGGCCTTTTCTCTCTATCCTTCCCAGTATCTCTCCTACCAGTCCTCTCTCTACTCCGTCAGGTTTTATAATCAGTAAAGTTTTTTCCATTTTCCCCCTCCCTCTTATATGTTTCATATACACTATTCCTTCTGTTTTCTTTTTTTATCCTCAGTTATTTTACCTGCAGCCACCGCCTGTCTTACACAGTTCTTTCGGGGTGTACATAAAAACACACCCCCTTGCGGAGGTGTGTTCTAACCTTTTATTATATACTGATCAAATCTCTCAAAATTACTTACAGCAGAACTTATGTACTGCCCCTTGTTTTCCTCTATTATCTTCTTAGAGCC
>Ga0209379_10002505_pt1 | contig 11123 bp, 7 predicted proteins | sample tdDd001_FD_187124 | JGI IMG/M metagenome (GOLD analysis project Ga0209379, IMG submission 187124) | Marine sediment microbial communities from the Atlantic coast under amendment with organic carbon and nitrate - tdDd00.1 (SPAdes)... | ecosystem: Environmental > Aquatic > Marine > Coastal >...
TCACACCTGGCCCACTTTTGTTTGAGACAAATGGAAATTTGATATACAGTATATTCACCGTGTTATTTATAGCAAATATAGCAATGATGATACTTGAATATTTTGGCATGAAAATCTTTGTTAAAATGGTACAGATCCCTAAATGCTACCTATTATCAACTATATTCATTTTATCTGCCATAGGAGCCATGGCTCAAAATAATAGAATTTTTGATATTTGGGCGGTATTGATATTTGGCTTTATAGCTTATATTTTATATCAGTTTGATGTCCCTCCTGCACCTTTAATTATGGGGTTCATCTTGGGACCGATAGTAGAAATAAATTTATTGAGAGGTTTAATGTTAACAGAGGGGAATTTTTTAAGATTCTTTGACAGACCTATCCCTCTGATAGCGATACTTATAACTATTTTTTACCTGGGTTATACTTTTTATCACTCTATTATGGCTATTCTGCCAAAAACAGAGGTTGCAGAAGTTCATTAAAATTAAATTTAATAAAAAATAAAAACAAATAATAAAACGGAGGAAAAAAATGAAAAACAAACCAGATAATATAGTCTTTATTTTTAGTGATCAGCACAGTAGGGAGAAACTTGGATGTTATGGAAATGAACATATACATACCCCAAACCTGGATAGATTAGCAGAAAATGGTGTTATGTTTGAAAATGGTTACTGTAATAATCCTATATGTGTACCGTCTAGAGCATCTATGACTACAGGAGATTTTACATTTAAAAATTCATTCTGGGATAATGCAAGACCTTATGATGGAAAACAAATAGGTTGGGGCCATAGGTTAGAAGAAAATGGATATAAAGTTACTACATTTGGAAAGCTTCATTATAAAAATGATTCTCCAGAAACTGGATTCTTAGATCAGAGATTAGCTTTGAACATTAGAGAAGGAATAGGAGATATTACACATAATATCAGAGAGAACTATGATAGATCATGGCTTAAAGATGTTATGCTGGATGCCGGAGAAGGAGATTCCGACTACCTGTCCTTTGATGAAAAAGTTGCTGAAATGGCTGCTAAATTTATCGAGGAAAAAGGGAAAGAAAAAGATGGTGAACCTTGGTGTTTATATGCAGGACTAGTTTGCCCACACTTCCCATGGAAAGTTCCTAAAGAGATACTCGATCTTTACAAGCCATTTGATAAACTACCTTTCCCTAAGGAGTGGGCATTAAATGAAAGACCAATGCACGAAAGAATTCAATACCTTAGACGTGAAACAGGTATAGATGATGAGAGTATAACTGATGATGAAGTAAGACGTGCAGTTGCTACTTACTATGGTATGTGTACATATGTTGATATGCAGGTTGGAGTTATTTTAGCAGCTTTAGAAAAAGCTGGTCTTTCCGGTACTACAAAAGTTATCTATTCAACTGACCATGGAGACTGTGTCGGAGATCATGGTCTATTCTTCAAGCATAATATGTATGAAGGGTCGGTAGGAGTTCCTCTTATAATAGGAGGAGCAGGAGTTCCAAGTGGAGAAACGGTAAGCTCTCCAGTTTCATTAGTAGATATATATCCAACTCTTTTAGATAATTTTGGTATTGAGCAAACTAAAGATGAAGAGGAGCTTCCAGGGGTATCCCTACTGAAGTATTTTAATGGAGAAAAGGTAGAAGAGAGGACAGTATTTGCAGAATCTCATTGTGTAGGTGCAAAAGAAGGTATCTTTATGGTAAGATATAAAGAGTATAAACTGGTTTACTATGTTGGTTCATACCCTCAGTTATTTAATTTACAAAATGATCCCTCTGAGTTAAATGATCTGGCAAACAACGTGGATTATTCTGATATATTAAAGGTTATGGAAGGTAAACTAAGAGAAATCTGTGACCCGGAAGAAGTTGATAACAAAGCTAAAACTGAGCAGGAGGAAATGCTAAATGAACATGGAGGTTTAGAAGTAGTTCTTAACCAAAAGCTTCTAAAGGTTTCTCCGGTTCCTAAAGGATAAAGATAAAGTAAATGTCAGGAGTGTTTTATGTCGAATATGTATGATTTCATTTTAAAATTACCAGAAGGATCAAAAAAAGTATTGAGTATTATTCAAAAATACGGTCCCATAGGAAGAGTTGAACTTATTGAAAAAACAGGCTTTAAAATGACCAAAATACTAAGGTTAACTGAACCACTGGAAGAAAGCGACCTGGTCTTAAGGCTTGGTGAAGGCAGCTCAACCGGCGGAAGAAAGCCCATGCTCTTTGACATCAATACTAAGAAGTGGTTTATAGCTGGTTTTTCAATTGCTACATCTAAGTTTAGTGTCTCTATATCTAATTTAAAAAGTGAAGTTATAGTTCATAAAACGTTTGACATGGAAAAAAGTATTGATCCATCAGAATATCTGGATATTTCAATATCAGCTTTTTATAACCTGTTAGAGGAAAAAGACATTGAAATATCCAGTATTATTGGTGTGGGAATTTCTGCTTTCGGATCAATAGATAGAAAGAAAGGGATAATCTTAAAGCAGAGTGTTTCATATTTGAGTGAGAAATGGGTCAATTACCCAATAGTTGAAAGGTTTGAAGAGAGACTTAAATTACCAGCTGCACTGGATATTGGAGTGGTCGGTGAGATGCTTGCATACCACCTATACAATGAAAAATATAATGTAGATAATTTGGTTTACCTCAGTGCTTCAATGTCCATAAGGATGGCAGTTATCTCTAGGGGAATCATCGTAAGAAGTACCAATGACAGTGACGATGCCCTGGGACATATGACAGTTAAATATGATGGTAAAAAGTGTACGTGCGGTAACTATGGATGTATTGAATGTTATTCCACTGTAGCAGCCATCACTTCAGGCTATACCTCAGCTTTAAAACTAGGAAGAAAAGGTACAATTAATAAAGAGATCGAAGAAATAACATTCATAGATATAGCCAAAGCTGCAGATGAGGGTGAGCAGTTAGCTGCAGATATAATTACCGAAGCTGCTAGTGTGCTTGCATGCGGCCTTGCAAACTACATTAACTTAGTTAATGTAGATATAGCCATAATTTCAGGCTTGACTGTTCGTTACAGTAAGCTATACTATGAAGTTCTTAAAGAGGCAACATACAGAAGGATTGGGCTCTTATCAAAAGATAATAGTGTAGAGATTGCCTCAGTTGATAGTAGCGCTGATGTTTTCACGCGAGGCCCTTCAGTAATATTTTTAGATAATCTTTTAGAGAATCAATAAAGGGCTATTTAGTTCCATATGGTCTTTTGACACCTTAAAATCTTAATAATATCAGAAGGAAAATAGTGTAGCTACTATTACTCCTTCTGATATTGTTTAATATTTTAAAAAGTGCTCCTTATTTCTTATAAATAATTTAAAAAATCAGGATTTTATTTATACTTTAATACCTTTTTATAACCACCTCCTCAAGAAGGATCACCACTTTTCTAATTTCTCCTATTCAGACTTTTTTTATAATATGAACTGTTTTATTTCTTGTTTTCTTTAACTTTTTTCTTTGACCATCTCCAAAAAATAATTAGTCCCCTAGTCTTCCCTTATTATAACTACTTCTGTTTTTTTACATCTATAAAGTACGCCGCAAAATCTTCCCCGCTAAGCTCTGTGAAATAAGCCTCCAAGTGTCCAGTCCCCTTCTTTAACTCCATATGTATTTCAATACTATTTTTTTCTCCATCCACTTCTACTCTTTTACATACATTATTAAGTTTTACAGTAGCTTTATCTATATCTATTGCTTCTCCACCAACATAGTAGTGAAGAGCTTCGTCCATGACACAATCTTTCCGAAACTCAATATCACTCCCTACAATTCCCTCAGTTAACGATAAGCCAGTATGTTTTGGCCATCTACTTAAAGAAAAGCAGTACTCCCCATCTTCCTCAACCTCTACTTCATAATATCCATTTACACGATAGCCTGCACGGATATGGCCTTGATGGTGTGGACAATCTGCACCTTTATTTCTCAAATCATGAGGCGTAAATGAAGTTTCATAGTTCCCTATTCCTATTGGTATCTCTTCATCAAATTTTTCTGAAACTATATCCCACCATTTTTCATACTCCTTTCTCAACCAGAAAAGAGTTTCAGGATTATCTCCTGCGACATCTTTTTGCTGTTCTTTATCTTCTTTTATATTATAGAGTTCCACTCCATTTATCAGCCGCCAATCATCAGACATCACTGCACTTTTCCTCCACTTTACCGGCTCAGTTAATCGCTGGGAATCTGTAACGATCACTCTCTCTTCCCAGCTTTTACCCTCAATTAAATCAACTAAACTCCTCCCATGAAATGTTTTTTCTACTAGAACATTTATATTACACAGGTCAAGAAGTGTCGGCATAAAGTCAATATTAGCACATAGTCTGTCAATTTTTTTATTTCTGGTATCCTCTTTATATGGAATATTCATTATAAAGGGAACCCTGTGTCCTCCTTCGTACTCTGAATTTTTCTTCCCTCTATACCCACCGTTATAACCTGTTACAGCAAGACCGCTATTCTCATCTAACTTTACTCCCCCTGCTGAACCATTATCAGTCATAAATATCACTATTGTATTATCCGCTATTCCTAGTTCATCCAACCTTTCCCTTAGAATTCCAATATTTTCATCTATATTTGTGATCATTCCATAAAACCGCGAAATAGTTTCCTCTATTTTCCCTCTATACAGATCGGCATATCTGTCCTCTACATTAAATGGAGCATGAGGAGCATTGAGAGCTATATAACAGAAAAATGGATTATTCTTATTTTCATCTACAAACTTTAGAGCTTCTCTAAAGAAGACATCGGTACAGTAACCCTTATATGGTTTGGGTACACCGTCTGTATAGTAAGTATCATCAAAGTAATCATTCCCCCACCAGTCTGGAGTCTGGCTAATCCCTCCTGCTCCATGCACAACTGATCTCTGGAACCCTCTATCCATTGCTCGGTATGGATACTCATCTCCCAGATGCCACTTCCCAAATATTCCTGTTTTATATCCATTTTCACTAAAAGCATCTGCTAAGGTCCATTCACTTTTTCTCAGTAGTGACCTTCCACCAACTGTATGCCATACACCTGTGCTATTTGCATAGTGTCCCGTCAACAGCCCTGACCTAGTTGGAGCACATGTAGGTCCCACATGAAAATTTGTAAAGCTAAGTGATTCTCCATGTAACTTATCGATATTCGGTGTTTGAATCAGGTCATTTCCCAAACACCCCAGATCTCCTATCCCCTGATCATCTGTTAATATAAAAATAATATTAGGCTTATCCATTTAGTTCTCCCTCTTCCTCGTATTTTTTCATTTAATAAATACTAGTTTTATTTTAAAGCTTCTCTTTTTTACACTTAAAACTTCCTCTCCTTTAATTTATACTTCTCCCTTATCACATTCACCCTGTCCTGCCACTCTGGGTTCCTTTTCACATCCTCCAGCCATTCTCCCCCACCATAATTACAACGCTCCAGCCATGAATCCATATAATTTAAAAATATTTTTTCCTTATTTACAAAATCTACTTTACGGCTGAAAATAGCCGGATATAACCCATAGTTTTTATCCTTTATCCCCTCTAGTTCCATTAACTCTAGCTGGTCATCATATATTTTTCTGACCTTTTCCAATACCTCTTTTACTTCAGGAGCATCTATAATATTTTTCATCTCCAGAGGATCTACTGCTAGATCAAATAGTTCTTCAGTGACCTTCATCCCCTCCCCTTCATACCAGTAAAATATATACTTATACCTCCCCCATACTATAGATTGAAGCTGAGTAGGTGGGGCATTCCAAAAGTTATATAGAGCTATATAATCCCTGTGCTTTTTATTTTCATTATAAAGTAGTGGCACTATACTTTTCCCATCCCTCTCCTCCTCATCTTTAACTCCTGCCAGATCCAATATTGTCGGAGCTATATCTATATTTGCTGTAATCTCCCGACACCTCTCACTCCGACCTTTATTCTTTACTCTTGGATCATAAATTATCAGTGGTACCCTGGTAGACTCTTCATAGCTGAGCACCTTCCCCCCCAGGTGGTGCGACCCATGGGAAAATCCATTATCAGAGGTGAATATTATCACTGTATTCTCTTCCATTCCCTGAGACTTTAATTCATCCATAATCATCCCCACTGCGTAATCTACCCCATGTATAAGCTGATGATACTTTCGTGAACGTTCCTGAAATACCTCATCCCCCTTCCAGTGATCAAAAAATTCCCACTGTCTCCCACTTCGAATGTGCTTACTCAGGTGTTTGGCTCCTTCAATTCCATAGTTTTCAGGCTTTTTCCAAACCGTATCCTTATACACACTATCAAAATATGGATCTGGCGTCATAGGGTTATGAGGTGCTTTAAAACTTATAGATAAACAAAAAGGTTTATTATTATTTGCTTTCTTAATAAAATCTGTTCCAAATTTTCCCAAAGCTCTTGTTGAATGAGGAAATTCATGGGCATATTTTTCTATATTAGGGTTTGAAGCGGTTTTGTAGAAACCTTGTCCCCCTTTTAATCCCCCAAATATATCAAAATACTCTTTTAGATCAACATGCTTCTCCTCCTCTTCCCCACTCTCTGAAACATTAAACCCTACTTTTCCTGCAAATCCAGTAAAATATCCCGCCTCTCTTAGTTTAACTGGATAGCTTTCAACAAAATCATCTTTTCTCATGCATCCGTGTTCAAAGTTGCATCCTATCCTATATTCATATTTTCCTGTAAGTATATTTCCTCTGGATGCCATACAAATAGCAGATGTATTATAATACCTATCAAAAATTACTCCTTTTTCTGCTAGTCTGTCCAGATTAGGAGTTTCTACCTCTTCTCTTCCCATAGATTTTATCGACCAGTATGTCTGATCATCTGTTAAAAAAAATATTATGTTTGGCTTATTCATTAGGAATACCTCCTATTTTGCTATTCACACTAAAACCTTCTTAGTCTTAATAAAATTGAGTATTGATAGTCCGACACCTTATTCTTTAATATGTTAATCAAAATTTTAAAATTCACCCTAAAAGTATTGTTTACCTCTCTTCCTCCCTGATTTAAAATATGGTGTTTTAGACTTTTTATATCATTTTTTTGGAACTATCAGGCATAAAAATACCAGGGTACAAAAAAATCTACTTATTGTCTCCCTGGCATTTCACTACAAATAGTCACTTTAAGTACTCTCTGTAATCGCTATATTTCACAACTTTTCTCTACGTTTTCTATCAAAGTAGCTATATCTAAAAACTTTTATTAGTCCCTTCCATTAGCTCTGGATATTTTTCGTCTCCATCTCCATACTTTTTCTTTACTTCCGATAGCTTTTTAGTCAGTTCCTCTACCACCTCTGAATACCCTTCTTCACTGTATAAATTCTTTAATTCATATGGGTCATTTTCCATGTCATACAGCTCCCATCCTACTGGTGTTTCTATATTCCACATAGCTCCAGAGTCTTCCCCGTGAAGCTCCTCATAAGAATCCAGTGGTCTCCCATAATAGAAAATTAATTTATACTTATCAGTCCTTATTCCATAATGAGCTGGATTTTGGTGTCTGTGAGCCATATGCATCCAGTATCTAAAGTAAACTTCATCTCTTATCACTGATCCCTCTTTTCCTTCTATCATCCCCTTCTGACTGACTCCCTGCATCTCTTCAGGTACCTCTACTCCTGCATATTCCAAGATAGTAGGCGCTATATCCAGGTTTGACATGAGCTCCCTTCTTACTGTTCCGCTCTCTATTCCCTTGGGGTATCTCACTAAAAATGGAGTTCTTAGAGATTCCTCATAGCTCCATCTCTTATCCTGGTAATCGTGTTCTCCCAAAAACATTCCCTGATCGGAAGTATATATAATTACTGTGTCGTCCATCTCTCCTGTTTCTTCAAGATATTTTAGAAGTTCTCCCACAGAATCATCTATCCCTGCCACCGTTCTCAGATAATCCTTTAGGTACTTTTGATATGCTGCCACTCCCTTTTCCTCAAAAGTCATACCCTCAGTTCCCACAAGAGGTCCCGTTACATACTCAGGGGAACAAAATTCCTCATAGAGACTTCTTATTTTATTTTTTGGAGTCACAGAAGACCCATACTCCCTTGATGCTTCACTTCTATGACCTTTATCTTCAAAGAGCGACTCTGGCACTGGTATATCTATTCCATTAAAGATGTTTTCATGCCTTTTAGGATACTCCCAGAAATCATGAGGTGCTTTATGATGACACATCATAAAAAATGGCTTCTCCTTATCTCTTCTCTCCATCCAATCAATAGTCATTTCTGTGATTATATCCGTCACATAACCCTCGTAAACCCTTGTTTTTCCTCCCTTAGATTTAAACTCTGGATTCTGATACGTTCCCTGGCCATCAACTCCTGAAAGATAACTATAGTGATCAAAGCCCTGAGGTTCAGTATGCAGGTGCCATTTCCCTATCATAGCTGTACTATACCCATTTTTTTGAAGAATAGTTGATAAAAAAGGATTATAGTCTTCATCTATTCTATGAGCTAAAGTTCTCACTCCATTTATATGTCCGTATTGTCCTGTCATTACACTGGCTCTAGCTGGAGTACATATAGAGTTCGTAGCAAAGAACCCATCTAACCTAGCCCCTTCATTTGCTACTTTATCTAGATTAGGTGTTTTAAATACACTTGATAATCTTGAACCATATGCACTTATCGCATTTGAAGCATGATCATCAGACATTATATATAGTATGTTTGGTTTTTTCATATTTTCCTCCCATATGTTATTCTATTTTTAGTTTTTTTTAGTTTTTACCACTATAAAGTCCCTGTTAAATTTAGTTTTTCTCTTACTCTTGATTGATATGCTCTGAGTTTTATAGGAGCCATCCTAAAATAATCCTTTTCTGAATCCTCTGCAACTCCTCCCCCTACAAACTTACCCATCTTTAAATCATACAGTAGATCAATTAGCTTCTTCACTATGAGAATCTTGAAAGTTTATAGGCCCAAGTTTCCAATGCTCTTTAACATCAAAGGACATAATACCTGAGAAAACCTTTAGATCTAAAGAAAGGCTGTTGTATATTTTATTATTTGAAAGAAAAAATTCAGAACTTATTTTGATTTAGTCTCTGTATCTGGGCATCCTGCGAAAACTTTTGTACCCACCACTCATTTTCATAATATTTTCTTGAAATCAAAAAAATTTCGTTTGAAATTCAATTTAATTTTATAAAAGTCTCAAGAACCTCTTCCTTTATAAATCCAACAGATCCCTTTAGACTTTCTTTTGGAAATATCGATCCCAACCTCCGCACACTTCTTTTTAAATATATTTTACAATCGACAAAAAAAACATTTAGTTCTCAAAAAAACTATTTCCACGAATAGAAACACACTTCTTTTTTTAAATTTTAATACCGTTTTTCTCTTCTGTCATTTTTTTATCTTTATCCAAAGAAAAAGTTTCGTGAATAACAGCAGGGAATTGAAAAAGTAATGATATAGTAATCGATACACCGCTAAAAAAAATACTACAAATAAAATTTATAAAATTGAAAGAATTTTGTTAAATCAGTTTTTTTCTTTAGAAAGCAACTCGACAACCCCTTATAATAAAAAGGAGGGAAAATAAACCACTATAACCGTATAATTAGCTCCTTAATTCATTTAATAAGTACAATCCCCCTTAACTTCTCAAACTACAAAAACCCCCAAAAGATGTAGTGTGGCTCTACATCATTTCTGAAGGTTTCTATTAGTCTGAGTTTCTTCCCATTTAGCCTTTAATATTCATTCAGCTAAAACCTGTCTTAACCTTTATATGAAGTCCTGCTTTTCTGCCTCATAAAATTCACTGCACGCAGGCCACTCACTTCCTGCCATACATTCTTTTTCGAACTTACAGTCACCACAACACCTTCCAGCTGATTTAATCTCTCTCTGGATAAATATGCATACTGCCACTATTAATACAACCAATTCATCTATTATCATAATTATTTCCTCTCACCACTTAACGTCTATAATTATAATTCCACATCTACGAGCACCCCAATACCTTAAAGCTATCATTTTTTATAGTAGCTTTTGCAGATAATGTCAGTACCTAAGAAGCCGGTGTCAGGTCCAGCAGCTCTACATGGTCAACATAAAAAGTATCTGTCCCCTCCACATCGATCTTTAACCTCAGAAAGTCAAAGGGTCCTTTTTCTTTAAACTCAAACTCCCCGCTAACCTGGGTCCACTCTTCATTATCAACTTCATTGCTTGCTACAACATCAGCTGTAACCGCTCCTTTTTTCGCAGCTGTTCTGATATAAGCCTTTTGCGGCACTCTGCTCGATTTAACCCAGGCAGACACCCTGTACCTGTGTCCCTTTTCTAGAGTTATGTCCTGATAGACACCATCTCCTTGTATACTTCTATCCGCTACTCTCAAAGAGATAGCTCCCTGATATTTATCGATCTTTTCTTCGTGGATTGTAGTGTTCCTACCAGCTTTTCTCCACTCTTCTATCCCCTTTGCAAACTTAGGATTACTAAGGCTTTCTACTACTACCGGCTCTACTGCTACAGATTCTACCTTTTTAGGTGTCTTTCTTTTTTCTCCCACTGTAAAACTCCACAACTCCCCCTCTCCTACACTACCATCCCCATAGACCGTATCTATTCTCCAGTAATACTTTTTATCCATCTCTAAATCCTCAGGAGAGTAGATATTATTTTTTTGTTGCCCCTTATATATTAGTGTCTCCTTACTTTCTCCAAAGAAGACATTATAAGTGATCCCATCATAAGCCTCTAGCCACATTAGGTCACTGTCTATTAGTCCTTGTTTACCATCCTTAGGAATAGGCATACTTGCTTTTTCCAATCTACGACCTGGTATCTTATAGTTTCCCTCTCCTACTCTATATGGACCTGCTTTTAACTGGTCTAATTTCGATCCTTTTATCGGTCTGAAGTCCCAGTTATTAAAATCTCTTACCATATCTTCAGGTTCTGCATCCAGATTATTTTTTACATCACCTGGTAGATTTCCTGCCACTGAACCAAAACTAGACGACAGAATACCAGCGTTGTTTTGAGTTACAGATAGAACGTTAAACCCTCCCATAGCAGG
>Ga0209379_10002508_pt1 | contig 11119 bp, 10 predicted proteins | sample tdDd001_FD_187124 | JGI IMG/M metagenome (GOLD analysis project Ga0209379, IMG submission 187124) | Marine sediment microbial communities from the Atlantic coast under amendment with organic carbon and nitrate - tdDd00.1 (SPAdes)... | ecosystem: Environmental > Aquatic > Marine > Coastal >...
AGATTAATGCTGCAAGGATAATTTGAATGTAAATAGAATTGATTTTACCTTGTGGTTTAAGGTGCGTTTCATAATTTGATTTAAGATGGATATCAGTTAGTTTTTGAGTAAGAGATTCTACCTTAAGGTTGTAAACTCCAAATCGATCAATTAATCTTTTATTATATAATCGATTTATTTTATCAAGAGCCTTTTGCGTGTTTATTTCTGTTTTTAATAAAGCATAAGATAAATATTCCAGAGATTTCATATTGTCCATATACTCTGAAGCCGTAAATGGAATAAGCACATCAAAATCGTAATGAGAAGTAAGAGGAATGTCTTCTACTACAGAAGCAATGGTAAATGTTTTTCCCATACTCTCAAATTCTTTTCCAACAGCATCAGTTGTATTGAATAATTTTTTGGCAGTACTCCTATTTATTACTGCACTATTTGGTGTCGAAAATAGCTTATTAGGATTGATTGTAGAAAGCTTTTTTAAAGTAAAAACTTTGTGAAAATTAGTGTCAACACACAATGCTTGAATCCCTCTAAATTTTTTATCAGCTATTTTAATATTTAGATAATTCAAATTATAAATCTCAGTCACTTCCTCCATTTCTGGAATATGTCTGGCAAAATTATCTTTAGTTAAACGAAGACAATTTGGTAGAATTTCCTCCTTTTCTTCTTGTATAACTTTGGTTAGTATTCGGAAGATTCTATCATGTTTCTCATTGTGTTTATCATAGCTTAATTCGTGCTGAACGTAGATAGAAATTAATAGTACTGCCGCCATGCCTATTGCTAAACCGACAATGTTAATTGTTGAATTTAATTTTTCTTTCAACAAGCCTCTAAAGGATAATTTTATATTGTGCCAAAGCATATTTTGATAATTTATTCGTAACGTAATGATTTAATTGGATTTTGATTTGCAGATTTCCATGTATGATAGAAAACTGTTAAAAGAGCAATGAACAAGGTTACACCACCAGAAATAAGGAATGGTAAAACTCCGATATCAATTTTCCGAGCAAAGCCATTAAGCCAATGATTCATACAAATCCATGAAATAGGAATTGCAATGACAAAAGCAATTAAGATCCACCTGCTAAATAATCCTAGAAATAGCTTTGAAATTTGTGTTATAGACGCACCTGTTATTTTACGTATACCAATTTCTTTCGTACGTTTTTGAATCATAAATAAGCTTAGAGAGTATAAACCAATTAAGGCAATGATGATGGATAAAATAGACGTGTACATTGCTATTTTCATTGTTCGTCTTTCCTGATGGTAGCGATTTCGGTTTCTTTTTTCAACATTGATAACATTTAGGTTGTAGCTAGGATCGAACTTGCGTAATACATTTTCAATTTTATCTTCTAATTCCTTATAATTGTTTGTATTGTGTTTTATTAATATGGTAAATAATCCAAAACATCGATTGCTAAATAGAAGAGGAGCAATCTTACTACGAAGCGATCGGAAATGAAAATTTTTAACAATTCCCTGAATTGTGTAGATCGTATCTGCATAATTAATTTTAGAACCCAAAACATGTTTTGTGTTAATCATTTTTGCAGCTGCTTCATTAATAATTATGCCATAACGATCTGATTTATTGTCTTTATTAAAGGAATGACCTTCTTTAAATTCTATTCCTAATGTTTCGAAATAATCCGCTTGTACTCTATACTCTGCACAATCCATTGAACTGCTTTGTTCTTGCCCAAGCAAATAAAAGCCTTGTCCACTTGCTCCACCACCAGGAAAGTGATCACTAGCACTTATGAATTGAATTTCTGGAATATTAGATAATTCTTCTTTAATAGCGGGGAAAGATCTTCTAAGCGATTGACTTAGTGAAATGATTCCTGTTACATTTTTAGGCTGAAAGCCCAAATCGGCACTTTCTAAATAATTGGTTTGCTGACGAATTATTAAAAGACTGGAAATTAGGCTAATTGAAATGGTAAATTGCACAATAACCAGAATCTTTGTAAAAGATAAACTGCCTTTTCGTTTTGTTAAATCACCTTTGATTATTTCTGCTGCATGGAATTTAGTTAGGTAAAGTGCAGGGTATACTCCAGAAAGAAAACCGGTGAAGACAAATATTCCAATTAATCCAAATAATAGTGACGGATTGTTGAAATATTCAGGTGTAATATTTCTGTGAATTAGGTTGTTAAATTTATTCAGGAAAATTTCAGATAGAATAATGCCCAATATCAATGCAACAAAAGAGTAAAGGAACGAGCTACCTAGAAATTGTTTGATTAGTTCAATACGATTTGCGCCTATAGCTTTACGTAAACCAATTTCACCCATTTTTGCTTCATATTGAACCGTCATTATATTGATGAAATTAATTAGGGCTATCATTAGCACTAGCAGTGCAAGCGTACTCAGCACAAGAATAGATACAATATCTCCCTGTCCTCCAAGATAGTTGCCGATTTCCGAATACAAGTGAATATCTGTAAGAGGTTCAAGATTTCCATTTGATTCGTATCCATATTTAGTAAACCAATTTTGTATGATTTGATTATAAACAGCCAATGATTTGTTAATTGCTAATTTCGAATCGACATTTTCATTGAACAATACATAGGTAATGAATTCTAAACTACCTAAATCTTCCAGCCAAGGATTTGACTCCATTGAAGTTAAAATATCAAATTCATAATGCGATGTTACAGGCAATTTTTTTACAATTCCTTCAACGGTATAAATTGATTCATTAATCGTAACCTGCTTTCCTATGGAATTGATCTCACCGAAAATGATTTTAGAGCATTCATCTGTTAGCACTAATCCATTTAATTTTGACAGTGCATTTTGTGGATGACCATATAAAAATTCTAAATCAAATACTTTATAGAAGTTAGAATCAACATACAAATGAGTGAATTCTGTAAATCTATTTTTCCCATAATCAATAGGTTGATCGTAGCCATAAACCTGAGTAACTTCTTCAACTTCTGGAATTTTTGATGAGAAATTTTCAGAAGTCAACCGCATACAACGAGGTCCGGTGTTGCCATGATAGGTTGAATACATTCTGTGTATTCTCTCATGTTTTGAGTTGAATAAATCATAACTCAATTCGTTTTGAACGTAAAGCATGATGAGAATAACCGTTGCCATTCCAACAGAAAGCCCTAATATGTTAATGGCGGAATTCGTGAGGTTTTTATAAAGATTTCGGAATGTAAGCTTTATATTGTGCCAGAGCATAAGTAGATTGTTTGGGATTAAATGTATTTAAGATTTATCTTATTATTATGCTTCCTGCATTACTTTTTGAGTATTATTTTCATTCTTTTTGTTTTCGGAAACAATTTTACCATCAAATAAATGAATAACTCTGTGAGCATAGGTTGCATCGCTTACGGAGTGGGTAACCATCACAATTGTTGCTCCTGCAGCGTTCAGTTCACTCAAAAGCTCCATTACTTCAGTTCCATTGCTCGAATCCAAATTACCAGTTGGCTCATCGGCTAATATCAATTTTGGATTGGTGACTACTGCACGTGCAATGGCAACACGCTGTTGCTGACCACCTGATAACTGCTGTGGAAAGTGTTTGCCTCTGTGAGCAATATTCATTCTTTCCAGAACTTCATTCACTTTCTTTTTTCTTTCTGATGTTGAAATTCCCATATATAAAAGTGGTAGTTCAACATTTTCGAAAACATTCAATTCATCAATCAGATTAAAGCTCTGGAAAATAAAACCAATATTCCCTTTTCTATATTGAGTTCTCTCTTTTTCTGATTTATTGCTTACATCATCACCATTAAAAGTATAGTTTCCATTGCTGGGATTATCCAATAGTCCAATAATATTTAAAAGTGTCGATTTTCCACAACCCGATGGTCCCATAATAGCAGCGAACTCACCATCATTGATATGTAGATTGACATTGTTTAAAGCAGATGTTTCTACGTCTTCGGTTCTAAATGTTTTGCACAAGTCTTTTGTAAGAATCATTATTTTAAGTTTTAAGATTTGAACTGATTAAGCCAAGTTTTGTGCCAAAGAAAATAGAGTCTTAAGATCAGTCTTTTACAATATTGTTGCATTTTAAGGTGTCGGAATTTCCGACACTTCCTGTTGTCAATTACAACAATATGCTAACTTTAAATCTGAATTCTATTTAAACAATTAATTTGTATGTCTAAAAAGGGAAAACTACTGATTGTAGATGATAACGAAGAGTTACTTTTTGCTCTTCATCTGTTTTTACAATCTCACTTTAATAGCATTGATACCATTAAAAATCCAAATAGTTTACTTTCAAAAATTAGGGAGACTGATTATGATGTGATTTTATTGGATATGAATTTTAAAGCCGGAATTAATTCAGGTAATGAAGGATTGTATTGGTTGACACAAATTCTTGAACAAGATAAAAATGCATGTGTTGTTTTAATTACTGCTTATGGAGACATTGAATTGGCTGTTAGAGCGATGCAAAATGGAGCCATTGATTTTATACAGAAGTCATGGGATGAAAATCACATTCTTTCAACACTTTTGAAGGCTTACAAGTTAAGATGTTCTAAGCTTGAAATAAAAACTCTTAAAACGAAGCAAAAGCAATTAAATAAGGAGATCAATAAGAATAGTAGCTTTGTAAAAGGAAAATCTGATGCCATGTTGCAAGTATTCAAAACAGTTGAAAAAGTTTCAGTGACTGATGCCAACATCTTGATAACAGGTGAGAATGGAACAGGTAAAGAAGTTATCGCAAGAGAAATTCATTTGCAATCGAATAGAAAAGATCAGGTTTTTATTCATGTTGATTTGGGAGCCATAAGTGAATCTTTATTCGAAAGTGAACTTTTTGGATCAAAAAAAGGAGCATTTACCGATGCAAAAGAAGATAGAATGGGACGTTTTGAATTGGCATCAGGAGGTACTCTATTTTTAGACGAAATTGGTAATGTGCCTCTTCACTTGCAAACCAAATTATTAACCGCTATTCAGAGTAAAGAAATTATTCCAGTTGGAGGAAATGTTCCGGTAAAAATAGATGTGCGAATAGTATCGGCAACTAATTGCAATTTGTTTGAGATGGTGAATGATGGTTTATTTCGTGAAGATTTATTGTATCGTTTGAATACGATTCTAATTGAGTTGCCTTCGCTTCGCAATAGAATTGAAGATATTGAAGAATTAAGTAGTTTTTATTTGAATAAGTTTGCTGATCAGTATGGAAAAGGGAAAATGAGTTTACAAAAGACAGCTATTAATAAACTTACGAAACATTCATGGCCGGGTAATATCAGAGAACTTCAACATGTGGTGGAAAAATCAGTAATTTTAGGTGATTCAGAAAAATTGTCTGCAGATGATGTGCTAATAGGGGAAGAGACTGCCAAAAAGGAAATCATGCCTGAAACTTTAAATTTGGTTGAAAATGAGAGGTTTTTAATCGAGAAAGCCATTCGATTTACAGGAGGTAACATGAGTTTAGCAGCTAAAGAATTGGGTATTAACCGTTCTACATTATACGATAAAATTAAGAAGTATGATTTATAAAAGATTTTATATCGGAGTACTAATTCAGGTTATTTTATTGTCGTTAACTCCTTTGCTGTTTTTGTATGTGTATGCTCAGGAATACATGGTAGTAACCACATATAGCTTGGCTGCTTTATGGATTCTGCAAATTGTATATTTATTATACTACATCAATAAAACTAATCGCGATTTATCACGTTTTTTTGATGCTTTTCAATATCAGGATGCCACTTTGGTTTTCAATGAAGGCAAAAAGGATAAGGCTTTTGTGAATCTTCATCAGAGTTTTAATCAGATTATTAAGGCTTTTGGTAAGGTGAAGATTGAAAAAGAAAAAGACTTTGTGTTTTTTCAAAATACGGTAGAATTGGTTGGGATTGGTCTATTGGCATTCGATCATAGGGGAAATGTGAAGCTTTGCAATCAGGCGTTTAAAGATCTTTTTCTGGTGGGTGATTTTAATAATATTTCGGAATTGGTTACTGTTGAGGAAGCTTTTCCTGAATTTTTAAATCGAATAAAATCTGAGAAACAAAAACTGAGGAAATATTTAGTTAAGAATAGAATTTTAAAATTGGCAGTTAAAGCGGTTGATTTTCGCTTAGAGGACGAAAATATTAAAGTTGTGGCTTTTCAGGATATTAAAAATGCCATTGATAAAGGAGAAATGGATGCCATGCACAAACTGATTCGTGTATTTACTCATGAAATAGTGAATTCGGTTAGTCCGATATCAATGCTTTCGGGTAGTTTGATTGATTTGTATGAAAAGAACGGAGCACAACCATGCAAAGAAATATTGAATGAAGGTGCCATTTCGAATACTTTAATGGGTTTGCAAACGATACGAAAAAGGAGTAAAGGTTTAATTGCTTTTGTAGATGAATATAAGAACTTAACACAGTTGCCAAAACCACATTTCGAATTGATATCAGTAGAGAAACTATTTTCTCATATTGGAGTTTTGTTTCAGGAAGAGTTTAAAGCGGAGAGTATTGATTTCACGTACCATTTACATTCTGATCAACAAGAGTTGATAGCAGATGAAAAGTTAATCTCTCAGGTGTTGATTAATATGATTCGTAATTCGATTGAAGCATTAAAAGAAACGAAAACAAAAACTCTGTCGATATCAACAGGACAAGCAAATCCTCTCAATTTAATTATTGTTAGAGACAATGGTGCTGGTATACCCGATGATGTTATTGAAAATGTTTTTACACCTTTCTTTACTACAAAAGAAAAAGGATCTGGTATTGGTTTGAATTTGTCAAGACAAATAATGCGATTGCATGGTGGAACCATTGCAGTCCGTTCAAAACCCAATCGTTTAACCGAATTTACTTTGCAATTTTAATTGTATTTGAGTGTCAACACTTAAACTAATGATGTTTGTATCCTTTAGCTAAAAGAGTGTGAGGTGTTATAATGCCATGGAGTAGTATTTTATTCTCTCTTGATATTCCGTAACTTAAGGGGATATGATGCAGATAAAATCTCCTTTAGAAATCACCAGACTTTTACTTTCGGAAAATCCCGCGGATAGGGAAAAGGGCTATAATGCCTTTTTGGGAAGGACGCATTGGGTAAAAGGTAATACTACAGCGAACTTGTGTAATTTGGCTTGTGTACAATTCAGATTGAATCCTAGACATGTAAAAATATATCCACCACGCTTTTTATCTCCAGGATCTCTTTGGGCAAGTCAATCCAGGTTGGAACAAGAAAAACTTTTAATGGTTGATACGGCTCATGAATATATTGAGGAGAAAGGAGAGGAGTTTCCTCCAATTATTGTTTGGGATTTATTTCAGGAAAAAAGAATTCGATTTATTGTTCACGATGGGCATCATCGATCCTGGTTTTTTAATGATAAGAAAAGTAAAGTTAACGCAGTTATTTTACAGCCAATTGAGAATTATAAAATCGTAGAGAAATGTTTGAGTCAAGCTTTTCAAATCAGACGATTGGCAATTAACTTACCTATCTTTTAAATGCAGAAAAAAAGCTGGAATTAACCAGCCTTATTATTACATCTTAAATCATTTAAATTTATTCGGGCAATCTTTTTATCAAGAGTTTGATGCAGATCGTTTAATTTACTGCAAGGATATTCGTTGCACTCTGCGCAAGTAGCATAAAGTCGTTTTCTCGCACAAGCTCTCACTGCACATTCCTGACAATGACGAAATTTTTGTCCCCAGGGCTCATGGCAACCTTTACAGGTTATTTCACTCGCTTCGTAGGTGTGATCTTTATCAGACCATAATTTGGCAATTCTAACTCTTACTTTTTCTTGTTGCCTTTGCGTTGCGACATAAGCAGGGCAGGTGGAACAATTTACCCCGCAGTAGGCAATTCTATTTTTGTCCTGGGTTTTATGCATATTGTTATTGGGTTTCGTGCTAGTTAAATATACTCTCAATTCGATCTTTGTTTCGATTCATTAGAGAATTATATCCTTAAATATAGCTAAGATTTTTGCACTTTTCAAGATGTTTCATAAAACAAAAAATCCCCAAAGAAAATCTCTTTGAGGACAGTTTTTGGCATGATATTTTTTATTTCTTATCTGGTTTTACCTTACATGTATTTATTCCTAATAAAGTGTATGGTGGACAATTGCCAACAACGCTGGTTAAAAACATTACACAAGTAAAAATCAAGACAATAATTCCAATGGTTCCGGTAATGATATCCATAAAATAAAGTGTCGCAAGAATAAGAGCAGCAATTACTCTTAATCCACGATCCAGATTACCCATATTTTTTTTCATATTTATTTACTTTTCAATGTAAGTTTTAAAGTTTGATAATCCCTTTTCAAAATCTGGACCTATGGCTTTATCCATATCCATAAATACCATCATAATGGTACTTGGAAAAGTATTTTCACCTTTAAAACCCCAGGTTACTTCCGTTCCTTCACCAGCCTCTTTAATTTCGAAAAAACCAGTACTGCTCGATTCAAAAGGCTTTAAGAAGCGTAATTCTGTTTCGATATATGAGTTAGGCTCAATTTTCATGATTTCCTGTTCACCTTCACCAACATCTTTGTTTCCTGCCCAATGAGTTACAGAACCTACAGTACCATCAGTTCCCATAAATTTGACTTTCATCTCTAAATCTTTTTCTGCCCAAGGAGACCAAGCTTGTTGTTCTTTAAGTGAACACAAACTCTGAAATACAGTATCTATATTTTCAGAAACAACAATGTTTCTATCTACATGATAGGTTTTGGGAGCTATTATATGAAGAACAGCTACAATTAAAATGATTGCTCCAAGAATGTAAAGTAATATTTTCATAGTATTAAAATTTCATTTAAATATAAGAATAATACACGATAGGTATTTTTTTTTTTTTAAAATCTTAATTTTCAAGAAATCAATAGCTTATAATAATAAAAGACATTGTTGAGTATGAAATATATCATGAAGGAGGGTTACCTTTTTAGCAAAACTGGAATTAAGAAGTGTATTGAGAATTTAACTGAAGCGCTTTATCAATTGAAAAGTTAAATCGGGATACAACTCTAATCACTAATCTTTTATAATTAAAAATTAATTTATGAAAAAATTAATTCTTGTAAAAAAAGCAATGCTTTTATTGACCTTATTTGGTTTTGTTTTTATATCGTGTGATAATGATTTAGAAACGGAAATTAACGAAATTCCTGATGTAATATCTGAGGTTAAAACTGAATTTAGTGTCACAAATGGAAAGGCTACTTACATTGTTCAGTTTGAGGACGATTTTGCATTGAATTCAGAGTTGAAAGGACTAAAAGGGTATGAAAAAAAGTCTTTGCGAATGAAATCTCATGTCTCAAATTTTGTTAAGAAAAATGGAATTTCTAACAATGATGTAGAACATACTTACAGTACTGCAATTAAAGGTTTTTCAGTTAAATTGAATGAAAATCAATTAACTAAATTAATGTCTAATCCTAATGTAAAACGCATTGAGAAGGATATTGAAATAGCTCTAGGTAAGCCAGGCGGAGGGACAACTCAACCAACTCAAGAAACACCATGGGGTATTACTCGCATAGGTGGTGCAGGTAATGGTGTTGGTAAAACGGCTTGGATTATTGACTCTGGAATTGATTTAGATCACCCAGATTTAAATGTAGATGTTGCTAGGAGTAAAACATTTATTACTCAAGGAAAAACTACACCAGATGACCAACATGGACATGGAACTCATGTTGCTGGAACTGTTGCCGCTATAGATAATACTATTGGTGTTATTGGAGTAGCTGCGGGTGCTAAAGTTGTTTCTTGTCGTGTTTTAGATAGAAGAGGTAATGGAAATATGTCATGGTCAATGGCTGCTTTAGATTATATTGCAGCTGAAGGGCAACCAGGTGATGCTGTTAATATGAGCTTGGGACCAAAATCTCGTTATACTTATGATGCTTATGATGAAACTGTAAAAGCCGTTGCTGATCTTGGAATATTGATTTCGATTGCAGCCGGTAACTCATCCGATGATGCTTTGTACTATTCACCTTCTCGTGCAAATCATGAAAATATTTATACAATTTCAGCATCTGACATTAATGATAATTTTGCATCATTCTCAAATTATGGATTACCAGTTGATTATTGTGCTCCTGGTGTAGATGTAAAATCATGTTATCTAAACGGTGGTTATGGTACTATGAGTGGAACATCAATGGCAGCTCCTCATGTTTGTGGTTTGCTTTTGCTTGGTCCAATCCAAACCGATGGATATGTGAATAATGATCCTGATGGCGATGCAGATCCTATTGCGCATAGATAGTATTGTTTTATTAAAATTATAATAAGGTCGTACTTTAGCGTACGACCTTTTTTAATTTTGGAAAAGTCAGGGGAACTTGACTGTTCCTATTAATCAACTAATTTTTATAAAAAAATGATACCAGCTTTTTTACAAGTGTCTCTTAATTCATCTGGCCAAATGCTTGATTGAACCTCACCAATATGTGCTTTTCGTAATAGGAACATGCACAATCGTGATTGTCCAATTCCACCACCAATGGAATATGGTAATTCACCAGCAAGAAGTTTTTTGTGGAACATCAGTTCTTTTCTTTTCTCTTCACCTTTAAGTTTCAATTGTTTTTCAAGTGCATCTTCATCTACTCTAATTCCCATCGATGAAATTTCGAAAGCTTGTTTCAATATAGGGTTCCAAAGTAAAATATCACCATTCAATCCACTGTAACCGTTTAATGTTGGAGTTGTCCAATCATCGTAATCAGGAGCTCTTCCATCATGAGGTTCTCCATTTGCAAGTTCGCCACCAATTCCAATAATGAAGACGGCGCCATGTTCTTTTGTGAATTTGCTTTCTCTTTCTTTAGGTGTTAAATCAGGATATTTAGCCAAAAGATCTTCGGCATGAATAAATGTGATTTCATCTGGAAGCTGTGGTTTTAAAGCAGGATAGTATTCACTCAAGATGTACTCTGTTCTTTTTAGTGAGGAATAGATTTGCTTTACACTTCCTATAAGAAATTCAAGTTGTCTCTCTTCCTTTTGTATCGATTTTTCCCAATCCCACTGATCTACATATACCGAGTGTAGGTTGGTGAAATCTTCATCAGGTC
>Ga0209379_10002509_pt1 | contig 11119 bp, 10 predicted proteins | sample tdDd001_FD_187124 | JGI IMG/M metagenome (GOLD analysis project Ga0209379, IMG submission 187124) | Marine sediment microbial communities from the Atlantic coast under amendment with organic carbon and nitrate - tdDd00.1 (SPAdes)... | ecosystem: Environmental > Aquatic > Marine > Coastal >...
GTAATATACTTTGTATAAGTTTCGCTTTATCCGCCTTAGGCAGATCTTACTTTTTGCTTAGATCAAAAAGTAAGCAACACTGAAGGGTTCATGAGCGTATTTGAAAAAATAACTCGCGATTAATAAATCAAGTCAGTCTGATCTTTGTTGGTGAAATAATATCACGCCTCACGGCAGACTGACAATGCACGCTCAAATCTTTTTAGTGTTTCTAATAAGATCAAATAGAATAAAAAAAAAGCCATTATTCGCGAGGTGCAAATAATGGCTCTTTGTATTTAAGGATCTGTAATCTTATAAACTAAAGAAGTATGAAAATACTAGTCTGATGTAAGCATTGTCTTTAACACCTCCTGTTTCGCGAACAGAGTGCATTGCAAACATTGGATTTCCTATATCTACAGTACGAATATCAACTTGTCCAGTAGAAACGTTTCCTAATGTACTACCTCCAACAAGATCAGAACGGTTCACAAACTTTTGGTATGGTACATCTGCATTCTTACATAGAGTCTCAAATACAGTTCCTGAATCTCCATCAGTTGTGTATTTATTGTTGGCGTGAATCTTAATAACTGGTCCTTTATTAATAACCGGACGGTTAGTAGGATCGTGCTTCTCTGAAATATTTGGGTGTACAGCATGAGCCATATCAGCAGAAATCATGAATGAGTTATAAATAGCTCTCTGGAACTCTTCCATATTCTTACCTAACTTATATACGATACGTTGTAATAAGTGACGTAATACTGGAGACCCAGCTCCTTGTTTTGTTACACTACCAACCTCTTCGTTATCGAAGATAGCTAGCATCTGCGTTTTCTTAGTTCCTTTTGAATCTAGCAAAGCTTTTAATCCTGCATGTGCCATAGCTAAATCATCCAACTTAGGGGAAGAAATAAACTCTTCATTTAATCCGAAGATATTTCCTTTCTCAACTTCGAATAAAGTCACGTCGAAATCAACAATAGATTGTGCATCTATTTTTAACTCTTCAGCAATAAGGTTGATCAGACAGTTTTCTTTTTCCATCTCATCTGTGATCATAGAAAGTAAAGGAAGCATATCCTTCTGCTTGTTTAAAGCAACACCTTCGTTCACCTCACGGTTTAAGTGAATAGCAAGATTAGGAATAACCATCAATGGACGATCAATCTTAACGTATAAATGTTCTGGATTAAGAGGATCGTTTGATTGAACACAAACGCGACCAGCGATTGATAATGGACGGTCCATCCAGGTACTTAAGATTGGCGCACCATAAACTTCTGTGTTCAGTTTTATGTAGTTGCCTTCAACTTCGATCTCAGGATTAGGCTTAATCTTGAATCCAGGAGCATCACTATGTGCACAAACTAACTGAAATCCTTCTTCTTCAATTTCTCCTTCTCCAATAGTGAAAGCGAAAATTGCCGAACCATTCTTTCCAGTAAAATATTTACCACCTTTATTAATGGTCCACTCGTCACGAAGATCCAATTCCTGAAATCCGCCTTCGATTAGTTCTTCTCTTACATTATTTACTGCATGGTATGTGCTAGGACTGCGATGTATAAAATCTACCAGTTCCTGCGCTTGTTGTTTTTCCAGACTCATAGTATTTATTCTTTGGTTTAAGTTCCATATCAAATGCTTGTGATATAGAATACTTGCTTGTTTTTAAATAGAAACTCAAAACTATATTATTTCTTACAAATAATAAACTGTTTTGCTTTTATTCTCTATGATGATCTGATACTTTATTATCAGTCTAATAAGACTGTGTCAATTTGAGAATCTGACTATAGCATTGAAATAAAAAAACACCTTCTCTGAGTGAAAAAGTGTTTTGATGATTTTTTGTAATGAATACTTATGACTCATCTGTTTCCGTCAAATCTTTATGACGAAGATCTGTCCCATCCTGATAATAGATGGATGCTTCTGCTATATTGGTTGCGTTATCTGCGATACGTTCTATGCTATTCAAAATACTACCAAAATTTAAAATATTGGTTGCATCTTCTATTGCCATTGTTGGAGGAGTACTTTTCCTCAACATTCTGCTGATTAGCTTTCGCTGCATATCATCAACAACTTCATCATTCTGAATTGTCCAAATGGCTGTTTCATGATCTTCATTTTCGAAGGAGTCTAAAGCCTTTCTCACCATGATTAAGCTCATATCATACATATTGTGAATGGACTCTTTTTGGTTTTCTGGCAATTCTTTTGGTGTTAATTCCTTAAAGAAATGTAGAATATTATTGAGTTGATCGCCTATGCGCTCCATATCTCCTAACATTCGTAAATACGAAATAAGTTGACGAAGTTCTCCAGCCATGGGTTGTTCTAGTCCTATGGTTAGAATAATATTGTGACTCATTTTTAGCTCCATTTGATCGAGCTTTTTTTCATTCTTTGAGAAATTATCAAGCTCCTTTTTTGAGACAGAGTCTAATCCACTTAAAATAACATTCTCCAGAGTTTCAAACTGTTCATACAATAGTGACTTCATTTTTTGAAAATCCTTATTGATACTTTCGAACCTTTTATCTTTTTTTATTGACATCTTTTCTGAATTTTATATTATCAACCAAATTTTCCCGTTAGATAGGCTTCGGTTCGTTCGTCTTTTGGTGTTGTAAACATCTTTTTAGTCTTCCCATATTCAACTAGCTCTCCTATATACATGAACATTGAATGATCCGATATTCGTGCAGCTTGTCCCATATTGTGTGTGACCAGAATGATGGTGTAATTCTTTTTCAGTTTGACGAGTAGATCTTCAATTTTGGCTGTCGCTATTGGATCTAGTGCCGATGTTGGTTCATCTAAAAGGATGATCTCAGGTTTATAGGCTAAAGCTCGTGCAATGCATAAACGTTGCTGTTGCCCTCCAGACAAGAAGGTTCCTCTTTTGTGCAAGGCGTCTTTTGTTTCATCCCAAAGACCAACTTCACGAAGCGATTGTTCAACAATTTCATCCTTTTCTGATCGCTTTAGTTTAATTCCATTTAATTTATAAGCAGCAATGACGTTATCATAGATGCTCATAGTCGGAAAAGGGTTTGGACGTTGGAATACCATTCCAATCTTACGTCGAAGTTCTATCGGGTTAATTTTGTAGATATCTTCCCCTCCTAAGGTGATACCACCTTTGTGATGCGTTTCAGGATAAAGTTCGTGCATGCGATTGATAGCTCTCAAGAGTGTACTCTTACCACATCCCGAAGGGCCCATGATAGCAGTTATCTTGTTTTTTTGTATGCCTGCTGAAACATCATTAATTGAGTATTTGTCTCCTCCATAAGATACTGAAAGCTTATCAATATTAAGAATTGGAGATTCGATTTGGATGATTCTATCCTCGGTTTTATTTAGTACTGTACTTTCCATTTTTTTGAAATTGCTTTTGCTCCTAGATTCAAAAGAAAAATTATTAGAAGAAGAATTAATGAAGCGCCCCATATCAAATCGATAAGATTCGGATCATTGTAGAATTCCCAAACAAGTAAGGGAATGGCGCTACTTGGTTGCGTGATATCTAAATTGATGGCTGAGCTACCCAATGCTGTAAGCATAAGCGGAGCTGTCTCGCCTGCAATTCTTGAAATACCAAGTATTATTCCTGTGGATATACCACTCATCCCGGTAGGAAGCAAAACTTTGAAAATTGTTTTATAGTAAGGAACTCCCAATGATAATGCAGCCTCTTTTAAAGTGGATGGTATCATTTTAAGCGTTTCTTCCGTCGATCTAACAATAGAGGGTAGCATCATGATTGAAAGGGCTACACTACCAGCAAGAGCTGAGAAACCGGAAGTCACAGGTTTAACAATCCAGATATAGGCAATAACGCCCAATACAATTGACGGGATTCCTTGAAGCATATCCACTACAAAACGAACGATGCCAGCCATTTTACCTTTTGATGTCTCCGATAAATAAATGCCACAGATTAAGCCCAAAGGAATCGCGATAAGCGAAGCGACTCCGACAATAATCAGTGTACCTACAATTCCGTTAGCAATTCCACCTGGAATAATTTCATGATTGACTTTGGCCATCATTGCTTCCATCGTATCAGGTGCTACATCGGTGAAAAATCGAAGGCTTACCTGTTTGTATCCTTTCTTAACGAGTTGAAAAAGGATAGATAATAAGGGTAATGCCGAAATAAAAGCCAGTGACATCATGACAATGCTAAAAAGCTTGTCATTAAAGATGCGCCATTTGAGCTTTTGCTTCGATATGGAGTTTGTAATATTCATGTCTTAAAATTGATTAGGCTGTGAATTTTTTCATAACCATCTTACCAATTAGGTTCAGTATTCCTGTTATAACGAAGAGTAGAAGTCCCATTGCAACGAGTGAGGTGTACTTTAAACCTTCGGCTTCACCAAACTGATTGGCAATTAAACTGGCCATCGTATTTCCCAGATCGAAAAGATTGGTTGGGATTTTATTGGAGTTTCCTATAAGCATGGTTACCGCCATTGTTTCACCAATTGCTCGTCCGAATGCTAATATGAATCCCGCAAAGATTCCAGATCCTGCATTGGGAATAATCACATTTTTCACCACCTCAAAGCGAGTTGCCCCTAAGGAGTAAGCTGCTTCTTTTAAGTTTGAAGGCACCATATTTATAACTTCAGCACTCAAAGATGAAGCGTAGGGAATAATCATGATGGCCAAAACAAAGGAAGATGTGAAAATACCAAAGCCCTGAGCGTTTAATCCCAATTCTACGATGATGGGTTTTATGGTATAAAAGCCCCACAAGCCATAAACGACGGATGGAATTCCTGCCAATAAATCAATCATTGATTTTAAGATGGAAGCCATGCGACCTTCCTTAAAATATTCGCCTAAGAATAAGGCAATTGAAAAGGCAAAAGGAAATGTAAGGGCTAATGCTAAAAGGGATGTTACTATCGTTCCGATTATAAAGGGAAGTGCCCCATAACTTTCTCGTCCCTCAGTTGGATTCCACTCGGAGGAGTAGACAAAACCAAAACCAAATTCTTTGAATGTTGGTATTGAACCCATAATTAGAGTAGCTATAATGCCTATAGCCATCATAAGGATTAGAATACCTCCAAATTTTAAAAAATACTGAAACAGTCTCTCACTTTTCATTCTATAATTCTGTCGGTCAGTTGTCCAGACTGGTGTTACATTCCAAATCAACTGTATTTGTAGTAGTGGTGTTCAAACGAATTCGTTTGAAAAAGGAAAGAGGTTCAATGCAAAAGTTTTTATTGGCGAACTTATCAATTGAAAAACATAGATTTGCCTTGAACCTCTTTGTATCTTAATCGTGTTTATTTATAATCCCTTACCGTCGTAGGTAATCAGATCTAAAATTTTGTGAGCTTTAAAAACTGCCTTTTCTGGAAGAGGTGCATAATGTACTTTAGCGGTTTTGCTCTGAGCTTCCTGTCCAAGAACCCAACTTAAAAGCAGTTTGGTTTGCATGGCCTGATCTTTTGTACGACCATTGTAAGATTGCTCTTTGTATACAATTAACCAGGTAAAGCTGGAGATTGGGTAACCTTGTTCAGCACTTGAGTTGGTTAATGTAACACGCGTATCGTTTGGAATTTCACCTGCAGCTGCAGCACTTACCGATTCAACAGAAGGCTTGATGAAATTACCTGCCAGGTTTTGAATACTTGCAATTGGAATACCTTGTGCAAAAGCATATTCTGATCCGATATAACCAATAGCCCCTTCAGTAGAACTGATTGTTCCCGCAACACCAGGATTTCCTTTGGCTGCGATACCTGTAGGCCATTGTAAAGCTTTACCTGCACCAATTTTTTCTTTCCACTCAGAACTTACCTTACTCATATAATCACTAAAGATGAAAGTTGTTCCACTTCCGTCTGATCTGTAAACAACTGTAATAGCTAAATCAGGAAGTTGAGCATCAGGATTGAATTTTGCGATTCTCTCATCATTCCATTTTGTGATTTTACCCATGAAAATTCCTTCCATCAATTCTGGAGTGAATTTTAACTCAGGTTTCCCAGGAAGATTGTAGGCAGCAACTACAGCTCCCAAACAAGTTGGAATATGTAGTACATTGCCGGGCATTGCTGCCAATTTTTTATCTGATAGGAAGGCATCTGTCGCGCCAAAATCTACAATTTTATCTTTCAAACTGCGAATACCACCGCCTGAACCAATGCCACCGTAGGTTACCAAAAGACCTTTCGACTTGGTGTAAGTTTTGAATATTGTGTTGTAAAATGGTTGTGGGAAAGTTGCTCCGGCTCCTGTAAGAGCTTTTGCTTTTTTCTCATTGCTTTTCTTTTTTCCAGAATCGCCACATGATGTGATCAGGGAGATTGAAATGATTGCTACTAGTAGTAATTGAAACTTTTTCATTCTATTGTCTTTAAAAAATATTTGTCTGTTTTAAACTGATTTTGTGAACAGCTGATTGATTTTATCTGTCCCTCAAATTCTATTACAAGTTTACGACTGTAGCATTAAGCTAGTTTAAAACGAATATTAATAAAACATTAGAATTGAAGCCCTCAATGTTAAGAGAATGTTTCGAAGGATGGATTGCTATGCTTATTAGATTCTCCTCCTTTGTTAAGGAGGAGTACCCGAGTGAGCGAGGGGGAGGTGGTTTGTAAATTATGAAGTTGCTACATTTATCTGGACAGTGAGTTAAGATATAGCATATTAATAATTTATATCTTAGAGTATGGAAAAGGAAAGACGGAAATTTAGCAGAGAATTCAAATTAAATGCTGTTGAGTTAAGTTATTCAAGAGCAAACATTAAAGAATTGGCCAATGAACTGGATATACGTCCAGAGTTGATTTATCGTTGGAGAAGTGAGTTCGCGAATTATCAGGGAACTAGCTTTCCTGGTAATGGTAAAGTCAAACTTACCGAGGAGGAATCTGAAATATCTCGATTAAAGAAAGAACTTGCAGAAGCAAGAATGGAAAGAGATATATTAAAAAAAGCAGTTCACATCTTTTCCAAGAGCGGTGGGAAATTTACCAGTTCATAAGAGCTCATATAAGAGAGTTTCCTATTGAAATGATGTGTAGAGTTCTTCAGGTGAGCCGAAGTAGCTATTATATCTGGCTAAAATCAAAACCATCAAAGAGATTGCTAGAGAATAAGAAGCTTATTCAGCAAATAAAGATAATTCATAAACAAAGTAAGGGTACTTACGGGAGCCCCAGAATAACAAAAGAGTTGAAAGCTCGAAATTATTCAGTTTCAAGGGTTCGTGTAGCAAGATTGATGAAAAAGGCCAGAATTCGAAGTGTTATAAAAAAGAAATTTGTGGTGACGACTAACTCCAAACATGGTTTTACTTTGTCTCCCAACCTATTGAATCGGGAATTTAATCCAGATCAGCAAGGAAAAGTTTGGGTCTCTGATATAACCTATATACGCACAATGGAGGGCTGGCTCTATCTTACGGTAATTATTGATTTAGCAGACCGAAAAGTTATAGGTTGGTCTACAAGTGAATCAATGAAGGCGTCCCGCACAATAATTCCGGCTTGGAGAATGGCAGTTCTAAACCGTCCTGTTTTCAAACCGTTAATCTTTCATTCAGATCAGGGTATTCAGTACGCCTCAAGTGAATTTCGAGTCATCCTAAAAAGGAATAAGAACATTACACAAAGCATGAGTAGAAAAGGGAATTGTTGGGATAATGCTTGTGCTGAGAGCTTCTTTAAGAGTATTAAAACAGAATGGATATATCGATTTAAATACATAAACAGAAGAATTGCAGCAATATCAATATTTGAATACATCGAAACATGGTATAATACATTAAGACGACACTCTTCTTTGAATTATTTATCTCCACTAGAATATGGAAGATTATTAAATTCAAGAGAAATTGCTGCATGACTTAACTCTTTGTCCACATTTTTGTTGCAAGTCCAATACTCAAAAGATATCTTTGCGCAGGCGAAGTTCATTTAAACTCATCAGGAAACTGGTGAGTTTTTTTTGAGCTCAAATTTTTAGTGATAATTCTGAACATCCATATTTTGTATGCACCCTTTCGTCTGTCGACACTTTCCCTAAAAGGGAAAGATTCTGGGTATAAACTTAGATTTTTAATTCAAAGTTTATTTTTTATTTCTCCACTTCTAGGGGAGATCCCGGCAGGGAGAGGGGTGTCAAATATTGAAAAATATTTTTATTTAAAACTCTTAAGAAAATTATATTTCCATATGGATACAAAAGTAGCACGCCTCACGGCAGGCTGACAAAGTCTGCCCAAAGTTTTTATCTGTCCAAATTTCTTATACGAAAAGAAGATGTTCAAATCTGTAGTCGATGAGGAAGGTGATGAAGCATTAGTCAGTGCCCACTTAAAACTTATTTTTCTATTCAAATTACTCATGAAAATAGGAACTTAACTTTCTTTAACTTGCGTTGACTCCCCTTAACTAAAGAATCACCTATGTTTGTAGTGTAGAAACAAAACTATTTTTTTCATAAATAGAACTGAGTTAACTCCAAAAAACTCAGTAAGTTTTTCATAGGTTAGATTTAGGTTAGTAAGAAAACTCAGGTGGGGACCTGAGTTTTTTCTTTTTACAACAGATTCAATTGCTTTCTCTTACAATTAAAATATTCTTCTTGATGCGAGGTAACGCTTCAGCCAATAAGGGTTATTCAAATTTGATTTCATAAGGCCTTTTTTCGTTGAAACATGCATGAATAGGTTATCTCCCATAAATATTCCGACATGGCGGTATCGTTTGGATGTTCTGAATAAAACCAAATCACCAATTCGAAGCTGAGTTTTTTTTATGGCTGAGCCTTCTTTGAGCATAAGGCGGGTTGTGCGTGGTAATCTGATGTTGAAGACAGTCTTGTAGGTGAATTGAACAAAGCCGGAACAATCGAAGCCCTTTATGCTTGTGCCTCCATATCTATAGGGTGCTGCTTTGTATTGGTTGTAGTGTGTTTCGAGTTTCTGTTTTACACTGATCTTCTTTTTAGGAAGATTCGAAGTGGTATTTTGTGTTGGATTAGTTTGCTTTTTTTGTTCCTTTTTCTCAGCTTTCCCATGGCTTACTGCCTGATTCGGTTTGTTTGTCTTTTGATTACTTATATGTTTTTTGGTTGAACAAGAGGCAATTGTAACAGCTATCAGAATTAGGAAAAGGACTTGTTTTAGCATAAATTGATATTGGTTTTTTCTTTGATAAATAACCTGTCTGTGACAAATGATTTCACTAATAAGATAAACCGATATTCATTGCACTTATTGTCTGCTTTCAAGATTAAATGTGAGTGTATTTATTTAAATGTAGCGTTCTTCTCTTGAAATTGATTTTGCTTTTAATTTTTCAGCGATTTGAGGGTATCTCTTCAGAACTTCATCGAATTCCTTCCTTTGTAATTCGTACACATCAGAATAGCTTATGGACTTCACTGTTGCCGTTCTGCTTACTTTCTTAAACAAACCTATTTCGCCTACAAAATCACCTTTCTGAAGAATGGTTAACTGTTTATTTTCGTCTGCAGAGAGAACGCTTATTTTTCCTTTTTGTACAAAATACATCGACTTGGCAATATCTCCAGTTCTAAATAAATAGTCTCCAGGAGTTAATATCATAGGTGTAAGATATTGGGCGATGTCTCTTATGAAATGATCGTCAACACAATCAAACAAAGGAATATCTTTGATGACATTTTTTTTGAATTCGACTTGTAATTCTATTCTTAGGCCGTAGGGAAGTGCTTCCATTAGTTCACTCTCATCATATCCCAGTTTTTGTCTCCATTCGTAGGTAAAATAGTCACTTATTCTATTCTCCAGGCTTTTAGGAATATGCTGGTAATGGATTAATGCTCTCAGCTTTTCCATATTCTCTATAAATCGTTGTTCTGCCGGATTTTTTTTTGAGAATATGCTAACAACTGTTCCAACTAGTAAAGCCAGAACACCGACTCCAAAGAGTTGAAGAAAAATGGTGAATAGCATTTCAATATTGCCAACAGGTACAATATCTCCATAGCCTACCGAAGTTAGAGTCGTGATTATCCAATAGAGAGATTGAATATAGTTGTCGATATTGCTCATGCTTGCATCAAATCCATGAATTCGTAACCAAAGACAAGTAAAGCCATGAGATAAAAGGAAGAAACCAAGAATTATGTACCAAAAGGAAATGCCAGCTGTATTTCGAATATTTCTGATTTGGAAAAAGCGCATTGTTCTAAATACTTTAACCCATTTGAATATACGAAGCAACTGCCAGACAGGATTTGCAAACAAAAGTGCGTAAGGGAGAATTGCCAGTGCATCGGCTATAAAATATTTCCTGGATGAATAAGTATCCCAATAAATATCTTTGAACACAGTATGCTTCTGTATTCTTTTATATCGGTAAATGTTTTCGATAAAATCCAATAAGAAAACTAAAGTAATTCCAACATCTAAGAAATAATACCACGCGTGGAATCTTAGCTTGAACAGACCGTCAAGAGGGAATAAAGTTGCTTGAATTACGACAGAAAGAATAACCAGGATTCTCCAGACAGCATCAAACTTAGAATGACGTGTTTTAATCATTTTTGACTTTAAATAATATTAGATGTAAAACCCCATTGTTTATAAGAAGTACTGATCTTATAAAAAGTCGAATTTTACTAAGAATCAGTATTTCAAAAGTATGATATTATTATAAGAATGCAATATGGCTCTCAGGCTATTTTATTGTGTATGCTTACAGCAAATGAGAAGCATGTAATATTTAAAATGAAATTTTAAATATGGATTTGGCAATCAATTGAGCTCATGTCAATTTGAAAAATACAGTCATAAAGGAATTTGATAAGTTTTTTAATAATCGCTTTTTGTTTTAAAGGTCTTTAGAGATAATTCAATTGTGCATTTCTTTATTTGACTTTAAGCGTGTTAATGAGTAAATTGAATGATCTTCTACCGTTCTGGTTTCGTTTAAAAGCAATTTCCTGATTATTCTTTAATCTGATTTGTGAATTCTAAAACGACATTATTCATAGTTCCCAATGTATTACGTAGGTAGTGCAATTCTTCTTTTATTTAAATGATTTTACTTAAAAAATGATTGTTATGAAGATCAAATCAAAAATTTATTTAATT
>Ga0209379_10002512_pt1 | contig 11100 bp, 9 predicted proteins | sample tdDd001_FD_187124 | JGI IMG/M metagenome (GOLD analysis project Ga0209379, IMG submission 187124) | Marine sediment microbial communities from the Atlantic coast under amendment with organic carbon and nitrate - tdDd00.1 (SPAdes)... | ecosystem: Environmental > Aquatic > Marine > Coastal >...
ATATATTTTTAACTTAGTGTAAAATATACTCAAGTCAATAAGTTAGTGAAGTTCATAACTTAAATAAAAAAAATGAAATATGAAATATATAACTTTAGCAGCTATAAAAATAATGGTTAATGCAGTCGGAACAAGTGTTCGAAAGCTATAGATTAAGCATTCACATCAGTATTAGAGGTACTTGATCTGTTATCTTTACAGGAAATAGATAAAAAATTATCTAAGTATGAAATAGTATCTTGTCAAAAGGTCATCATATTTAAGAACTTTAGAGAACTAAATAAAATAGAAATTTAATCAAATATTGTGAGGAGGTAATCAATTGTCACAACAAGGAATTGTTTTCAATATTCAGCGGTTTACAATGCATGACGGACCGGGTATCCGTACAGAGTTGTTTTTAAAAGGATGTCCATTAAGGTGTGATTGGTGTGGTAACCCTGAGAGTCTAAAGGCTCATATAGAACCAGGTGTATTTAGCAGCAAATGTATTTCACGTGAAAAATGTGGTTCATGTGAGGAGGTTTGCTCTGATAAAGGTATGCTGACTTTTACAGACGGAAAACTGACTTCTATAAATAGTAGTAAATCTACAGATTGGCTTGCATGTCATAATGCCTGCCCTTCAGACGCGATCAAGCAATGGGGTAGATCGATGTCTGTAGAAGAGTGTATGAAGGAGATACGTAAGGACAAGGGATATTACGAGCGTTCCGGCGGCGGTGTTACAGTTTCCGGGGGAGATCCAATCCTTCAATGTGACTTTGTGGCAGAGCTTTTTAAGGCCTGCAAAGATGAGGGAATTCATACTTGCTTTGAATCTAGTTTCTATGGTGACTGGAAGGAGATCGAAAAGGTATTGCCTTACACGGATCTTGTTATTTCAGACATAAAACATATGGATACAGATATCCATAAAAAGCATACTGGGGTGGATAATCACAAGATCCTAGATAATTTAAAGAAATTAACAAGTGGAAAAATGGAACTTATCTTAAGAATTCCGGTTATTCCAAATGTAAATGATGATATGGACAATATAAAAGCTACAGCTGATTTTATACTAAATGAGCTTGGTGGCCGTGTGAGAACACTGCAGCTCTTGAGCTTCATGCGACTTGGGGAAGAGAAGTATCGGTCACTGGGTATGCCTTATAAGATGAAAGATGTGGAAATCGACAGAGAATCATTCCAAAAGCATGTGGGTGAGATTGCAGATTACTTCAACAGTAGAGACATCCACTGCCTGGTAGGTACGAAAGAAAAATAAAATAAAAATTTTATGGAACTATATTTTAAGGGGGAAATTTTAATGAGTACTAATGGAAATAATGCACTTCAGATGGAAGAAGGAAAAGATATCTTAATCAAATCTTTAGAAAATACAAATGCCAGTGGAACTGAGTCATTTGATCATAGTTACGGTATAGGTTATCAGGTTAATCACGAAGACTGGTCTCCATTTCCAAGAGTAAATAATCTTAGACAGACATTTTTAGACAGACCTTATGAGATTGACGTACAAAGATTAAGACTGGTAACAGAGGCTTACAAAAACAATGAAACTGCACCGAGAATATTACAGTGTGCATATGCATTTGAGAATGTACTACGTAATGCTGAATTAAATGTATATGATGAAGATCTAATACTGGGAGAGCTAGCGGCACCGGCAAAAGCTACACCAATCTATCCGGAGTTTTCTGTAGACTGGATAATAGATGAAATTTTACACTTCCCATTTGAAGAGAGAGCATATGACCAGTTCTACATCAGAAGTGATGAAGACAGACAAGAGATCTTGGATCTTTGTGAATACTGGAGAGGTAAGACTGTTGCTAGTTTAGCAGGATCAAGATTAGATGAAGACCAAAAGAAAGGTTCTCAGTTTGGAGAGGACATCTATAAAACTAACTACTACCACTATGCAGGTGTTGGTCACATATCTATCGATTATGAGAGACTAATGGACCTTGGATACGATGGTCTTATTGCAAGTGCTGAAAGTGCTTGTGCAAAATTAGATAAAAGAGATTTTGAATATGCAGATAAGAGAGATTACTATCAGGCAACATTGATCATGCTAAAGGCTGCAAAGGATCATGTAGCACGTTATGTACCGTTTATAAGAGAGCATGCTGAAAAAGAGGCAGATCCAAAGAGAAGAGAAGAGCTATTAGCTATGGCGGCTAACTGTGAGCAGATCGCTGGTGGAGTTCCTAAGACATTCTGGCAGGCAATGCAGTTATTTAGCTTTACTACTGCTTTGATTCAGGTAGAGAGTAACGGACACTCAATATCTTATGGAAGAATGGACCAGTGGCTAAACCCATTCTATGAAGCCGATATGGCAAATGGAATTATAACAAAGGAATTTGCACTTGAACTTATCGAAGTACAATACGTTAAATTAAACAACCCGGTAAAACTAAAAGAAAAAGGAACAGTAATAGTTCGTAACGGAAGATGTGCTGGTGGAGAGAGTCTTACTATCGGTGGTATAGATAAAGACGGAAATGATGCAACAAATGATCTTACTATGATGATGTTAGAAGCATCAGCTCACACAAGAATGATGAATCCATGGTTATGTGTACGTATGCATGAAAATACACCATATGAATTAAAAGTTAAAACAGTTGAATGTATCAGAGCAGGTTATGGGCATCCAAAAATCTTCAATGATACCCCTGCAATAAAAGCTCTGCTTAGAAAAGGAACAACACTTGAAGAAGCCAGAGACTATGCAGTTGTTGGTTGTGTTGAGCCAAGTATTCCAGGAAAAGAATATGGATGGCACGACGCTGCATATGTAAATACACCTAAGATGATGGAAATGGTTGTTAACGGTGGAAGAATTTTAGATGGACCAAATAAAGGAAAGCAACTTGGACCTGATACAGGAAGCTTAGATGATTATAAAAACTTTGACGAAGTTCTTGAAAGTGTAGATAAGCAGTTTGCTTACTGGCTGGATCAAATGTGTAGCAGCCTGAATATTATAGATAATGCTCATAAAACATGTAAACCAGTTCCATTCCTTTCAGCATTCTATAAAGATTGTCTAGAAACTGGTAAAGATATATCTGCTGGTGGAGCAAAATATAATGGTATCGGACCACAAGCAGCTGGTATTGCCACTTGTGCAGACTCTTTATCAAGTATCAAGAAAGTTGTATTTGAAGATAAAGTTTGTACTGGAAGTGAGTTATTAGAAGCTGTTAAAGATAACTGGGAAGGACATGAAAAACTTTATGCTTTAGTAAACAGCTCGAAGGTACCTCATTATGGTAATGATGATGATGCAGCTGATGAATTATTCAAGTATATGTTTGAGTGTTATTGCAGAAACGTTGCAGGAAGAAAAATTGCAAGAGGCGGAGAATTCAATCCAGGAGTATATACTGTAAATGCCAATGTAGGAATGGGAATGAATACTAACGCATCTGCCGATGGTCGTAAAAAAGGAGAACCAATCTCTGATAATATGGGACCAGTGCACACTGCTGGGGGTGCTCATGATATAGCCGGACCTACAGCCATTGCAAACTCTGTAGCTAAGGTTGATCACAGTCTTGCAACAAATGGTACACTACTAAACCTTAAATTCCCACAGGAAGCTGTTTCTGGGCTAGAGGGAAGAGATAACTTAATAAGTTACATCGAGGAGTATATTGCCAAGCAGGGAATGCACGTACAGTTTAATGTTATGAGTTCAGAAACATTAAGAGCAGCGCAGAAGAACCCTGAAGATTACAAGGATATGCTTGTACGTGTGGCAGGATACAGTGCTTACTTTGTAGAGTTAGGTGCGCCACTACAAGCAGATTTAATTCAGCGTACAGAGCTTAAATTTTAATTGATTTTTTAAATTTTTAAAAAATATAAACTATTGTCTCCGACTTGGTTTCGGAGAGCAGGGAGATAGTAGATAGTTACAACATATTATTCCACTGTTCTATTGAAAAGGTCAGAGATTTCAATGGGGGGACTCTCACTTAGAAAGTTCCCCCATTTTTTAAAGGAGAAGAAAATGAAAGATTTTAATTTTAAAATACCACAAAATATTGAGTTTGGAATGGGGAGCCTGAAGAAGCTGCCTGAAATATTAAAAGGTAATAACTCAGAGCACGTTTTCCTGATTTCCGACCGTGGTCTGGAAAGTATCGGTGTTGTAAAGAAAGTAAAGGATATCATCGAAGCTGGTGGAATCAAATGTACAGCTTACTTAGATGTAAAGCCAAATCCTACAATAAGTATCGTAGATGAAGCTACTGCACTTTATAAGGAGTGTGGAGCAACAAGTATGGTTGCACTTGGTGGAGGAAGTCCACTGGATGTAGCAAAGACTGTTGGAGTACTTGCTAAGTTTGGTGGAAAGATTACAGATTATGAAGGAATGAATAAAGTTCCGGGACCAATTGTACCTATGATTGCAATTCCTACAACTGCAGGGACTGGAAGTGAAGTAACAGCATCATCTGTAATTACTGATGAAGAGAGAAACTATAAGTTTTCAATAGTTAGTTATGAAACTCTTCCTAAGTATGCACTTTTAGATCCTGAACTAATTATGACAGCACCAGCATCGATTGCTTCATCTTGTGGTGTAGATGCACTGATCCATGCAATAGAGGCATACCTTTCAAAAAATGCTTCCCCATTTTCAGACTCAATGGCTGAAAAAGCAATGGAATTAATCGGTCAAAATCTTCGTAGATTTGTGGCAGACAGAACAGATGAAGAAGCTGCATGTGGAATGATGACAGGTTCTAACTTTGCTGGGATATCATTTGCATGGGCAAGGCTTGGTAATGTACATGCTATGAGTCATCCGGTAAGTGCTTTCTATCACGTACCACACGGTGTTGCAAATTCCATCCTTCTGCCTACAGTTATGGAGTACAATGCCCTTGTTGATAACGGACGTTATGAAGTTATCTATAACTATATCCGTGAAGGTAATGAAGTCGTTAAAGATTTCAAACCAGAGATGCTTGTGGAAGAGATCAAAAAGTTAAATACAGATCTTGGAATTCCAAAATCACTTTCAGAGGTAGGAGTTAAAGAAGAGATGATCGAGGAGATGGCAAAGGACGCCATGAAGAGTGGTAATGTTCTGGTTAACCCAAGAGAGACTAAACTAGATGATATGATCGACCTTTATAAAAAAGCAATCTAAAAAAGGGTTGCTATAAAGAACAACTCAAATGTTTACGGAATTTTCCAGGCATTTGAGAGTTTCTTTTATTTATTGGGAGGAGTATAAAATTTTAGTGGGTACTCTACCTGTGCAATAGATTTAAAAATAAGCAATTCCTAAGGTATTATTGCGTGGCACAATAATACCTTAAAAGTTACTTACTTTGTGAAGATATTATCTCAAAATTATATATTTTAAGGAGAGTGAGATTATAGCAATGAAATTAAAAAAAAGTATAGGAAAATTTGACATCTTATCATTGGCTGTGGGTTCTATTATCGGATGGGGAGCATTTGTAATGCCAGGAGCTCTTTTTATACCTAAATCCGGGGTAATAAATACAATGATTGCCTTAGTTTTAGGTGCAATAATAATGATTATAACAGAGAAAAATTTTGGATATTTATTATCAAAAAATCAAGTTTCAGGAGGAGAGTATGCTTTTACATATAAATCCTTTGGAAGAAAACATGCTTTTTTATGTGGATGGTTTTTGGTTTTATCATATATGAGTGTAGTTCCCTTAAATGCAACGGCTTTAGCATTGATCGCTAAAGCAATGTTTCCCGGACTTCTTGCTAAGGGGTATTTATATACAGTAGCCGGATTTAAAATATATTTAGCTGAAGTAATATTAGCAATGGGAACTTTAGTCATCTTTGGTTACTTTAATATAAAGGGGATAAAAATAGCCTCTTTATTTCAAAAAATAATGGTATTGGTATTAATCGGAATAATATTTATGATGGGATCTTTTTTTATGTTAAGTCCAGAATTTGATAAAAATATTATGCTTTCTCACTTTAATATGGATGACATTAAGCTTGGAAAAATATTAAGGATTTTAGCTATTGCACCGTGGGCATATCAAGGTTTTGATTGTATTCCACAAGCAGTTGAAGAATTTGATTTTGATGTTAAAAGTGCTTCAAAACTGGCAATTTTATCTATTGTTTTAGGATGTATTATTTACAATATATTACTTATAGTAACTGCATCAACGTTTACTCAAGATGTAATTATAAATGGCGATTTAAATTGGGCAACAGGACAAGCAGTAGAGATACTCTTTGGAAAGATAGGTTTTTATTGTTTAGGGGTAGCATTATTGATGGCTATTATTGGAGGAGTAAATGGTTATTATTTAACGGCTAGCAGACTAATCTATGCAATGGCTAGATCTGGAGCTATTCCTGAAACTTTTTCAAAATTAACACCAAAGGGAAGAACTCCTAAAAATGCGATATTATTTATTATGGCATTTTCAATAATAGCTCCTTTATTCGGAAGAAGTGTTCTTCTGTGGATTGTAGACATGTCAGCAATAGGAGCAACAATTGGTTATGGTTATACTAGTTGGTCTGCATATGTTCAGGCAAAAAAAGAAAAGAAAAAATTTATTATGGTGACTGGAGCTTTAGCAGGAACTTTAAATATTATTTTTGCTTCAATACTTTTGATTCCCTCATTACCTACATCCTTGTCAAGACCATCTTTAATAGTGTTAGGTATTTGGAGTATTTTAGGAATAATTTCTTATAAAACTAATGAAAGAGGATTCAAAGAAAAAAATAAAAAAGAGTTAGATCTCTTAATACTAAAAGAATCTTAAAATGCAGGAGGAATTATAACTTCTGAATGAAAGAAAAAATTGATATTAATAAAAAAAATGTTTCTAAGGGATAGAATATAATTGAGGATATCCTAAAATTTGTGTAAACCTTCAGAAATAATGTAAAATCACATTACCTTTTTTCTGGAGGTTTTCTGTATGAAAAGAAATCGTGAAAATTTATCCCCTGAAGACAGAAAGAGAAAAGAATTAGTCAGGGAGCTGCTCAGGTTAAATCCTATCAAAGAGGGAAATATCCAAAATTTGCAGTATCATGGAGATCTGACTGGTCTAATCTAGCAATCTATTTTAAATGTCCTCAGGAGATCAGGATGCTGATTTATACCACTAACTCCATAGAAGCTTTTAACAGGCAGCTCAGAAAAGTAACTAAAAGTAGGTCTGTATTCCCATAGATGACAGTCTTTTAGAGCTTCTCTATCTGGCGATGAGAGGCATTACAAAGAAATGGACAGGACGACGAAGAGAATGGGGTATTATCCACTCACAGCTGGAAATCTATTTTACAGACAGGCTTCCAGATTAGTTCTCGTATTAGAGTTATATTTACTGGTAAGAGGCTGTTTTCAGGCTCTTACCTTGACATACATGCATTTTAACATTAAGTTAAAAAAGGAGGAGTAATAGCCATTTATAGCCATTACTCCTCAATATCAATTGAATTCTACATTATAAAATTGATAGTTTACACAAAACTTGAAACAGACTTTAAAAATGATTTGTCAGATCTTTCCACTAAAAAGACATTTTTCACCTTAAAAAGTGTCCGTGAGTGCTTTGTATTTGCCACTTCATATTCCTCAGCCAGTGGTAAAAAGAGAGGTTTTAAACTGCCTTTTTGTATTACTTAGCTTCTTCAAAATGCAGATCAAAGAACTCTTTTTCTACAACAATAGTTTTCTCTGCCTCTACTTCTAATAAGATAATATATTTTTTGTTACCGTCTGGAGATTCTGCCATCTGCAGCTCTCTGTAAATTTTTCCCTCATACTTTGCCACTTTAAAAAATTCTTTCATTTTAAACCCCTCCTTTTTTATAATAGACATTAAGTTGTTGCAAAGATATTACTTTTCTTCTCTATTGACAGATCTTTTATTCAGGTGTTTCGACAACAGAGGAACTGCGTACTATCGTCTCAGAAATAATGCTGAATTCCAAGATGTCCGGCATCTTTATAAGTTCAGAAATATTATTCCGAATAGAATCCACAACCTCCTGATTCGAGGTGCCCGGTGCCGCAACCAGATCAGCCTGAACGAATGCTACACCTTTTTTTAGGGGAATAATCGTACATCACGATCTGCTAACACCAACTCCTGTGTTTTGACTGTCAAACTCCGATGCACAAGATTACGAACTAACAGGTTATCCATACTGATCCCCAATGATGGTACCAGAGCGACAGCTATGGCAATGCCGGCAAGTGTCGAAGACGCACTGGGATGAGTGTAGAAAAAGGCAGCAATAGCCCTTGCAGCAATAGCAATTCCCAGATCAAGAAGGCTTGGATTCATACGGCCAATCAACTCTGAACCAGCCAGCTTCCAGCCAATAATCTCTGAAACAAAAAAAGCCATTGTGATAATTAGAGTAGTACCAACTACAATAGTTAACAGAGAGTGCAAAACAAGTCCTCTGTTAGTTTCAATACTATCGAAAGACAGAGAAATAATAGGGTTCATAAGTGGTGCCACGATTATTGTCTCTATGATTCTTTTATGTATAGAACTTCTATTCAACTGGGTTAGGGAGAGTTACCCTAATTATTTTATACCATTTTTTTGAAGATAACCCTTCCTACATCGTCAAATCGGACGAAGTAAAGAAGACAGTTTTAAGAAGTTATCTGCCATTATTTTAATTTTGATCTGGGCAGAGTACAAATATACTAGATAACTTTATAAGGGCAGTTACCTCATTTTAATATGAGGTAACTGCCCTTTTTTATTTATATCTGAAAGTCTGAACCGACTTAATCCTCTTCCATGCATCTACTTCACCCTTTGGGGTAGGGGTGAAAGACAGGGGGAAGGTAAAACTATTTGATCTGATACTTTTCTATTATATCCTCTATCTCTTCTCTACTGGTGGCTTTACCTATAAAACCAAGGATGGTCATCTTGTCAAAGGTGGACATCTTCATAACCTTTTGCCGGATCTCACTCTTATAGGCATCCAGCTCCTCTACCCTCTCATCTAAAATAACCGTTCTCCTCTTAACTTCCCTTCTTTCCCCATAAAAGCTGTCACCGATCTTCTTTATGATATCTTCATCTATGGATTCCCCACTGAAGACACTGTCCAGCACCTCTATAGAATCAGCTCTGTTTATAAATCCCAGAAGAGACATCCTTTTATAGGAAGGGTAGGTATGGATTTTCTTTCTGAGCTCAGATTTATATTCTTCAAGACTCAGATCTTTACTATCCAATTCCCCGGGGGAGTTATCCTGTTCCCCTGTAAATAAACTATACTTAGCAGCCAGCCTTTTCAGTTCCTTCATATCCTCCGATCTTTCTATAAGACCAATGAGAACCATCTGGTCGTAACCACCCTTTAGAGAGGCTATCTCCTTTAACTCCCTTTTAAAATCACTGAAGGAACTATCCGTTTCAGAGGAAAGGTCGATATTTTTACTATAGCTTTTATCATCTTCCCCTTCAGTAAGGATACTCCAGATATCCATTAGAGACTCTGAAATCAACCTTCCCCTTGAAAAAAATCTTCTCTTCCAAAGGGGATTTAAGGAAAAGTACAGGCTGTTATTACTTAGATCAATGTTCATTAGAAATGGTTCTTCAAGGGTAGCTTCATCCTCAAAGTAATAGAACCTATCCCTGGAATACAAACCAGAATAAACTTCCTTAAGTTCCACCTGGTTATTAATGCCAAAGCTATCCCTTAATTCATTGGAACTTAATGTATATTCTCCATCTATATTTAATTCTTTATTTATCATTAATAGAAACTCTCTATAAATATCTAATCTCATTATGGTTACCTCCTTTTTTATAATTATAGCATTTAATATAAAAAATTTTAAAGTAAGTTTGAACCCTGTTTAATTACCTGGTGAAGGGGATCTCCAAAATAAAAATGAAGACACTATATTTAAGCCTTGGAGAATATATAACTTTTCAAATAGCGAGTATATAAAAAGAGCTCCCGTGGAGGGAACTCAATTTATTGAAAGATATTTATGTTAAAGAAGGTGGCTAAATAGTAATAGCCATCCATCAATATTTCTGTTTTTACTTTGGATTCTGAGATTGCAATTTTTTTCTTAAGCCTGTTAACTTTTTTCCAGTTAGGTTTTTCTTCCAATAATTCTTTCTCTACTTCTAATTCTTTCTGGCTTATCTGTTTATATCATCTTTCATTTTTTGAAATTCTTCCCTTGTTATTTCACCTTTTGCATACCTTTCCTTTAGTATATCCAAAGGGGTTTTATTTGATCGGTCACTTGGCAAGTTGTCAAATGAATTATTTTTTCTACTGAAAATTTTAAACAAAACAAGAATAAATATAATAGGAAAAGCAAACCGCATTATATACATTACCCATCCCAAGATACCATCATTATAATACATATAAGACATAATATACCTCCTAATTAACTTGAATAAACTCATTGATATATCATTAAAATGAGTTGGGAGTGTATGAAAGATAGTGCGATACTTCCATTAAATTCCTCCATTACCATACACATTATTTACAATGGAGATAAGGATAATCCTTTAATTTACTATAATTATCCCCATTAGACAGTAGACCTTTAGATTATCAGTATTCCTAAAGAGAAAAAATAACTTCAGAGGTGAAAGAATTCTTAATAAATCTAGGGGTACAATGGATTGATGGAACATTAAAAAGTTATAAATAAGGGGGAGTGATAGTGGGATTACAGGTGTTAAAACTATGGTAGCAAGATGGATACCACGGATTTTTTTTAACCTTAAGTTCAAGGGCTTTCAATAGTGCCGCTTTATTGATTATCTTTCTTTAAAATATCTTTAGATCTAACCATGAAATCTCCTGCTAACTATTTAGATACTTAATAGAGTGTCTTTTTAACTTCGTAAAAAGATAGAATTACGAAGTTGAAAATAAAGGTCCTTAGAGAAACTTGGAGTTATAGTAGTTTAGTAGACTGCTTTTTTATAAACTTCTCAATAAAAATTTAATTTTTCCCAAATCGAATATACAATTAAAATTAATTTTTAATGTCTAAAAAAGGAAGAAATACCGTCTTTTTTTTGT
>Ga0209379_10002513_pt1 | contig 11097 bp, 9 predicted proteins | sample tdDd001_FD_187124 | JGI IMG/M metagenome (GOLD analysis project Ga0209379, IMG submission 187124) | Marine sediment microbial communities from the Atlantic coast under amendment with organic carbon and nitrate - tdDd00.1 (SPAdes)... | ecosystem: Environmental > Aquatic > Marine > Coastal >...
TTTATTTCTTCCATAGATTTTGTTGGGTCAATTTTATAATCATTTGATACAAACCGATCCCTTAATGCTATTACTTTATCAATGTTTTCATCAGTATTCATGTATACTTTGCCAGTCATATCCATAAACTTAGAACCCGCAAAGTAATAATCGTATATTTTGTTAAATTCATTAAACTCTACATAAACATCATGCTCTTCAAACCAGATCTCTAACAATTCATAGTAATCCTCTTTAGTCCACGATGCTTCTGGAATGTCTTCACCCATTTCAGTGATTACATCAGTATCTATTAAAGTACCATAACTATACATTCCAAGCGGGATAAAATAGTCATGTTTTAAAAAGTCATAAATATGGTCATAATTCGTCAATTGTTTTGTCACATTATCAACAACACCGTTATCAACATAATCATCTAATGATTCCGTTGATAAATCTATCATAATTAACGTAGGACCTTCTTTAGAACTTAGAAGTAGATTTTTCTCCTTTAAATAATCTTCACGTGATTCTACATCTAATTTAATGATTTTACTAGAAACTTTATCATCATAATCAAATTCTTTCATCATGATGATGTTCATGACACTCTCTAGATCACTATAATCTCCGTTACCATAATAGTAGTACTCAGGCATTAAAACACTTATAACATGCCCTTCATCTTCAAAATATTCTTTCAATTCCCGTTGCGAATCAGTTAATTGGCTATCTTTGTATACTTCGACAACTTGTAAGCCACCTATTACAATAAGACAAAAAACAACCAGTCCAATGATACGTTTCATAAATCCCCACTTTCTAAATATTGCTACTTTTTAATTATATTTCATAATATTGACAGGTACAATTTTATTAATTTTTCTTAATATTCAGTCATAAATTGAATCGTGTATTAACACATAATTTGTTCCTCAGAATATGAATGATTTCTTATGTCCTTTTATGTTATAATTGTGATATCTATATCACTTTAAAATGGAGAAAATTATGAATGATGAATTGAAAAAATACGATATAATTGATACCTTTGATGAAAACAAGTATCAAACTGTACTTATGGGGATTGATAACAGTAATTACCAGGATATTGTTATCATAAATAAGCTTTATAAATCGGAAAGCATTACCACTGATTTTATAGAAAACTATAAAAAAATAGCTGACAATGTCTTGTCTGTTTTTGAAATTGATAACGAAATAACAGTCATTAATCAATACGAGCAAGCTTCTTTACTCTCTGACTATTTAATAGAATCTTCTCTTGATTTAGAAGAAAGAATCCGTTTAGGGAAAAGTTTCTTATACCAACTATCCAATTTTTCTTCTTTGAATCTTGGTATGCAGATGGTATTTATACAAAATGACCAATTGACGATTAAAAATGGTGTGCTGAAATTTAGTAATTATATTTTCTTAAAAGACTTTCAAGCTGAAACAACGCAACTTGATCTTTTTAGAGAAATTGGTAAAAGTTTAGAATTAATCCTACAACTTCATAGAGAAAAACTCACAAGCGAACTATCAACTTTGCAGCAATTTATTTATCAGTTACTCAATTCAAATGATATTGATTATACCTATAATGATTTATACAATCAATTTAAAGTTGTAGCTGCAAATCTAAAAGAAGATACAGTATTATATTCTCCTACCATTGATGAGCCTCAAAATACAGATGCGATTATAGAAGCTTATAAACAAGTCCGTACTCCAAAAGAGGTGATTGCATCTATAACTGAAGAAGTTGAATCCAATTTAGAAGAATCAGTTGAAGAGGGAATTATAGAAGAAGAATCCAATGAAATTCTTCAATTTTTACATGAATTAGAAGAAGATATCACGCTTGTTGAGGACGATGTTACGATTATAGAAGAAAATGTAGAAAACGAAGAAACAATTCGTTATGACTTTGATGAGATTGAGGAAACTGATGATGAGATTCTTATCGAATCACTAGAGGATGAAATAGAAGAAATTTCTGTCCCTTCCGATGAAATATTAGATAACGCTTTTGAGCAATTATCAAAATTTGGTGATGATGATTTAGATGATCTATTGAATGTATCTGATTTTGAAATAAAAGATATCCCTAAAGATGAAACCATCGATCCAGAAATAATACCACAAAATTTGGACGAACTAATTCAAGTATCCTTAGACTCTGACTCTTCTTGTGATGACGAGGAGATTAAAATTAGTGAATCACCTTATGAAAATATACAGGAAACTGCTGATGAGTCTTTCGCTGAACCACTTGAAGATGTAATCAAAGACAGTTTAGTACCTTCAGAAGAGATTCCAAACAATACTCTAGGTCAACCTTCAAAACTCAGTGACGAAGATTTAGATAATTTGTTAGAAGCGACTGATCTCGAAATAAAAGATCATTCACAAGAAGAATCAAATGATTCAGAATTAGAATCACAAAATTTAGATGAGTTAAATCAACTCTTTACAGAATATAAGTCACCTTATGATGATTTAAAAGACACTGCTGATGAGAGTTTCAATGAATCCGTTGAAGAAGTATCACCAGACGGTTTAGTACCTTCAGAAGAAATTTTAAACAATCCTCTAAACCAATCTTCAAAATTTAGTGATGAAGATTTAGATGATTTATTAAATAACACCGATCTCGACATAAAAGAAACCTTACAAGAACCAAACGATTCAGAGTATAAACCTTCTATTGATGACGCGGAAATCAAGATCGATGATTCACTCTTCGAAGCCACTGCCATTGAAGCCTCTATTAATGAAGATATAACAATTGACAACCAGACTATGTTCCATGATGAAAAGCATCATTCCATTCATTTGAACAGCGAGTCGGATGATCCCATACAAGAAATTTTAGATAGAAATGACAAGCAATATAGCGATTTATATGTCTCAAATACTAAGACTAGGAAAAAGTTTTTACCTACTTTTCTTTTGTTCTTCATCATTTTGATTATCATAACATCGTTATTAATCTTTTATTCTAGTACGTACATGTAGGTGGAAAATGAAAATTAAAACAATTATTGTCGATGATAACAAGCAAATTTTAGACTCACTTATTAAACACTTAGATCAATTTGATTACATTGATTTGGTTTATTCAACACTGGATAGTGAAGATTTCTTGGAAACTGTCTTAGAACAAACACCTGATTTGGTCATAATGGATATTGATATGCCAAGGTTAAGCGGTATCGAATTAGGTAAGATCTTAAGAGAAAAATTACCTTATTTAGAAATTGTATATGTTACCTCTCATGGGGAATATATGAGAGAGGCATTCCAAGTTTATGCCAGCGACTTTTTAGAAAAACCCTATGATATCAGTAGGTTAAAAACAACTCTCGAGAGAATTGCAAAGAAACTTAATGTGACTGAGGAAGTCATTGAAGTCAAATCACAAAAAAATATCAGACATCTGAGAATATCAGAAATAATATGTCTTGAAGCCTTTAAAAGAAAATCAATCATCTATACTGAAAAAGAAGAAATCGAAGCGGATTATGCTTTTAATGATTTATTGGAATTACTTAATTCTAAGTATATTTATAAAAGCGCAAGATCATTTGCAGTCAATATATTACGAGTGGAAAGTGTACAGCCTTTTTCAAGGACTTCTTTAGAAATTATTATGAGAGGAACTGAAATGAAACCACTTCTCTCAAAAAACAATTATGATGAGTTCAGAGGTTTGATTAAAGAAATAAATTAGAGGATAGCGATTGCTATCCTCTTTTGTTTATTTAGCCATAAATGCTTCGATATCCTCTACAGATTTAATGACATCCTTTGATAAGTTTACATACCCCTCATCAGTGATTAAAATATCATCTTCTATTCTGATACCTATATTTTCTTCTGCTACATATAAACCTGGTTCAACAGTGAATATCATACCTGGCTCTAATTTAGCATCTCTAAAACCAACATCATGTACATCAAGTCCCATAAAGTGACTTACACCATGGTAGTAATATTTAGACAGTTCTTTTGCTTCTTTAATTAACTCTATTTTAATCAGCTCTTCAGCTAACACTTCAGAACATTTCTTGTTTAGTTCTGAGAAAGCAACACCTGGTTTCATCATCTTGATCACTTCTTCATTAGCTTTTAAAACGATGTTATATAACGTTTTTTGTCTATCTGAGTACTTACCATTGATTGGGTATGTTCTCGTAATGTCTGAAGCATATTGATTATATTGAGCCCCTAAATCCATCAAGATTAGGTCGCCATCATTCATAATTTGATCATTTTCTACATAGTGAAGAATAACAGCATTGCCACCTGAAGCTGCAATTGTAGGGAATGCATTCGTATCAGCACCATTTTTTCTAATCGTATATCTAAACTCAGCTTCAACCACATACTCACGGTCACCCGGCTTTAAAGTTTTCATTACATTCTCTAAACCAAGTTGTGTCAAACTAAGCGCTTTTTTAATTTCTTCTACCTCAAAGTCAGATTTGATCATTCTTAATTCACTCATAAATTTATGAACATTTTTGATCATTAATTCTGGGAAGTTTTTCTTAGTGTCTTGAGCAAATGACATCGCTTCAGTCATCTCACCATTATATTTCATTCTAGGTAAGTCTAAATATAGTTTCTCAAATTTAGTTGAATGAATAGAACGTGTTAACCAATTTTCAAAATCAGGTAAATATTTAATATCTTCAATGCCTGACGCTTCTTTAGTCTGTTCAATAGTTAGTTTTCTACCAACCCACTTTTCAATATCATAATCAGGTTTTTCAATAAATAGAATTGCTTCTGATTTCTCCTCAAGCTTTGTTAAAACAAGAATAAATGTTTCTCTAGTAGTCCCTGTTAAATAATAAAAATTCTTGTCTGGTCTAAAGTCATAATGACTATCAGCAGTACTTTGCGGTGCTGAACCTGAAAAGAATATTGCCATCTCTCCAACAGATAATTTCTTCAATAAATTCTCACGATTTTTCACAAAAAATTCTTTCATATAAGTTACCCCCTTTTTTACACTTATCGCTATCAGCATATCATAATTCAAATAAAAATAATAGAACTTTATTTAGCTATCCAAAATAATAAATACCCAATCTATGCTATAATAGAGTGGTATGAAAGGAATGGTTATGAGCGAAATAAATATAGGTAAAAAAATAGCTGATCTAAGGAAATCCAAGAAGCTTACAATCAAGGATTTAGCTGAAGAGGCAAAGGTTACAGCTTCAATGTTGAGTCAACTTGAAAGAGGATTGGCTAACCCATCAATAAATACACTTAAGACAATTGCACTTGCACTGGATGTGCCTTTATTTACTTTTTTCATCGAAGATGAAACCAAAGAAAATCTAGTGATTAAGCCTAGTGATAGAAAACAAATGATCATTCCTTCTGAAGGGGATGAATTAATTACATATGAGTTACTTTCTCCAGATTTAAAAGGTGATGTTGAACTTGCTATTATGACACTTTCTCCAAAGAGTCATACATCAAAAGACAACTTTAAACATACCGGTGAAGAAGTTGCTTACGTTTCAAAAGGAAAAGTACATATTTTCTTAAATGATTCAGAATTAACTCTTGAAGAAGGAGATAGCATAAAAATACCACCGAATATGATGCATCGATGGTATAATCCATATTCAATTGAGTCAGTGGTTATCTTTGCTGTTTCTCCACCGTCATTTTAATTAATGAATACTATTCAATTGATCAGTCAGATGGCTGATCTTTTTTAAATTTTGATTGTATAAACTATATGACTTCAGTTGCGTAATCTCCCTAATATTATTGAACATGTCAATATTGTCAGTCATAACTTTCAATACCTCTGGTTTAATTCGTGCTTTAAACTCCTCTGATATTAATTCAAATATCTTCTCATTCGACATCCCGTCTCGATAGGGTCTATTTTCACTGAGTGCCGTAAACACATCTGCTAAAGCCAGTATATCTATCTCAATTGTGAACTCATCATTATCAATATGAAAAGGATACCCAAGTCCGTCTCGTTTTTCATGATGCATGGAAGCCCATTTACAGATATCATCTAGTCCAACCAATTGTTTTAAGATTTGATTTGTATAGTAGGCATGGGATTTCATAACCTGAAATTCCTCATCGGTTAATTTGCTTTCCTTTTCTATAATTTCATTTGGTATTGCTATCTTCCCTAGATCATGTAAAAGACCTGCAATTCTTAATTTTTTACAGATAACTTCATCCATTTTACACAACTGACACAGTTCATATGCAACAGCTCCAACTGCTTTTGAATGACTTGCAGTATAATTACTTCTTGTGTCTACTATACTCGAAAATAATCGAGCTATATGTTCAATAGCCTCTAAGTCAACTTCAATATCCTCTTTGTCTTCAAACACTTCATGTAAAAGTTGGTTAAATGAGATTGTTTCCAAATCCAACCAAAAGCTTTCAAGTTTTGAAAGTTTTAAAAATACAGATACACACTCAGGCGAAAATATCTTCCCCTCCCGTTCTAAAATTTCTTTTGTAATGTTACCAATTTGTATAAAATAATTTTGAGTTATATCATATAAGATTTCTATTCGATCTGCTAAATGGATGATAAAACTTTCAATCGGTACCTCTTGACTCATAAACATACTACCTCTACCATAATCCCAGTATCTATGATGATGTAACACAATATCAGATATATCTTCGAAGTAGTTAAATTCTTTTAAAAGCAATGCACCTCTAATCGCGTGTGGGTGTGGATTTTCAATATCTAGTCTTATTAAGTCGTCACGTTCTTTTACATATAATGCACCTATATCATGAAACGCTGCTGCTAATACTATTCTTTGAAGAGTTTCATCATCTAATGACATCATTTTTCCTAATTCATATGCAATTATAGCAACACGCCGATGATGATTTTTCAACAAATAATTCACTAAATCGATCGACTCAACTAATGCAAATACAATTTCTTTTAATGACATTTTATCCATAAGAACCTCCTGATAGAGAGATACCCTTTTAAATAAATAATAACCACAGGAAATGTCTCTACTAGACTTTCTAAGTCACCTAGACAGCAATCAAATTATTTCGATACTTTCATAAATTGTATTAATATAGATTGTCAAAAAAATAAAAAGACGTTGCATCACAACGTCTCTCATTATTATCCTAGTAAATCATCAATGACATATACAAGTTTATCGATCTCAGGTTTACTCATTTGTCCATCAGCACCAACCGAATCACCTTTGTGTTTTAAATCTTCTGTTATAAGTGAAGAGAAAATAACAACTGGTAAATCTTTTAATACTGGGTGTTCTTTAATTCTTCTAGTGAGAGTATGTCCGTCTAATTGAGGCATCTCTATATCAGTAATCAGTATGTCTAAGTGATCTTTGAAGTCAGCTCCATGATCATTATAAAGCTGCATAATATGATTATATGCTTCTAAACCGTCGTTGAAAAAGATTAACTTCCCAAATCCTGCTTTAGATAATGTTTTTTGTAAAACTTCACGAATCATAGGTGAATCATCTGCACAAACCACTTTATATTTAGTACGGTCTCTATACTCAACTCTATCAATTCGGTCTAAGTTAATACCAGATTGGGGACTAATATCCATAACAATCTTTTCAAAATCCAATAACATAACAATCTCACCGTTATAATTAATATTACCAATAACCAAAGATGTATTTGTAATATCATTTGGCTTTTGTATATCAGACCAAGTAATACGAGAAATCCCAATTACTTCTTCAATAGCAAACGCAACTTTCAATTGATTGAATTCACATACCAAAGTCATTGCTTTACCAACGTCTGGATTTTTTCTACCTTCTAATACTTGAAGCATATCTATAATGGTAATCACTTCACCACGGATTAAAGAAACACCAGGTACAGCAATATCAGCATTCGGTACTTTTGCAATATTATCAATATGCAATAACTCACTCACTTTAACAACATTTATAGCATATAATTCACCTGCTACCTTAAAACGAAGAATCTCAACCTCATTCGTTCCACTTTCAAGTAAAATTCCATCTTTATTAATTTCCATACTTTCCCTCCTGCGTAGCTTGATTATTTGCTTTATAGCTATATACCCTAAGATTTACTTCACTATCACTTAATTTATATTATAACATTAAATATAAAGAAAAAAGTTAGCTAAGCTAACTTTTAACTATCATTTATATAATTCCCATTTCCTTACCAACTTCTTCAAAAACATCTACAGCTTTTGAAAGTTGATCTTCGGTATGTCCTGCTGTTACCATACAACGTACTCTTCCAGTGCCAAGTGCTACTGTTGGGAATACAATTGCAGATACATAAACACCTTTTTCTAATAGTTTTCTAGAGAATTCCATTGATTTTGCTTCATCTCCAATGATAACTGGTGTAATTGGTGTTTCACTTTTACCTGTATCAAATCCAAGTTTACCTAATTTTTCTTTAAAGAATCTTGCATTTGACCATAATCTATCTGTATATTCACTTGAATTCATTAATAATTTTATTGCTTCCATAATTGGCATAACAGCTGCAGGAGGTAATGCTGTACTAAATAAGATTGGACGTCCTCTGTGACTTAACCATTCTTTCATAACACTTTTACCAGCACAGTAACCACCTATAACGCCAATACCTTTTGATAAAGTACCAATACAGAAATCTACTCTTCCGTGTAATCCAAAGTGATCTACTGTTCCTCTACCACACTCACCTAATACGCCTGAACCATGTGCATCATCAACATATGTTAATGCTTCAAACTCTTCAGCTAAATCTACAATCTCTGGTAATTTAGCTAAGTCGCCATCCATACTGAATACACCATCAGTGATAATTAATACTGTGTTATAGTCTTTTCTTCTCTCTTCAAGAACTCTTCTTAAATCAGCCATATCACTATGTTTGAATATTGCTTTATCAGCTTTAGAAAGTTTTACACCATCAATGATACTCGCATGATTTAACTCATCAGAAATAATTAAATCACCTTTAGTTGTAATTGCTTGGATAACACCAGCGTTACAGTTGAAACCAGATTGGAATACCATAGCGGCTTCTTCTCTCTTGAATTCAGCTAATAACACTTCTAATTCCTCATGAATATCCATGTTACCTACGATTGTTCTAACAGCACCTGCTCCAACACCATATTTTTCAACTGCTTTTATAGCAGCAGCTTTTAAAGCTGGATGATTGGCAAATCCTAAGTAGTTATTAGATGATAAGTTGATAACAGATTTTCCGTTTAAAATAATTTCTGCTCCATTTTCACCCTCTAATACAGGTAGTTTTCTATAAACACCTTGATCTTTTAAACCTTGAACACTATCTTGTAAATACTTTAAATCATGAATATTACTCATTAAAGAACTCCTTTCACATAGCACTTTATTATTATAATTGCTCTCACAATTGTTCTCAAAATACACATCAATTGTACTATAAATTACTCATTTGTACAATATATCGAACAAAATTAATCGTTATAATATAATATTATCACACCTGTTGAAATATCTTTGTTTAGATTAATATAACGATGCTCTTTTTCAGCTAAAAAATTGATCGCATCTCCAGCTTTTAATGTTATCTCTTCAGCACCTATCTGAACTTGTATTTCTCCCTTTGTAACCATAAAATACTCTTCTACACCCTTAACATGAGCTTCAGAATAATGTTCAGAATCTGCTTCTAGTTCTACAGAATACATTTCAAATTTTTTGTCTGCACTATAAGGGAAGTATGGATAGATTGCATATTTCTCATCTTCTTGTGTCAATCGTTTGATTTGCGATTTTCTTACCACATTAAAGGTTTCGGTCTGCTCATTTAATAAAGATGTAAACGAAACTCTTAAACCATTGGCAATCTTCCAAATCGTACCGACCGAAGGATTGGTCTCACCTTTTTCTATTTGAGATAACATACTTTTACTGACTTGTACGATCTCGGATAACTTGCCTATACTATAACCACGTTCTTCACGCATTTTTTTTAAATTTATTCCAATTAGTTCATTAACTTCTTTCATTAGTCACCTCAAAATAAGTGTATCACAGATTTCAAAAAAAAATAACTACATCAGATAATGTAGTTACAAGAAAGAATATTCTATTAATAAAACATTTGGAACATAACCATGAGAATAGCAACTACACCAAGGATTAACGCAACAATTGGTAATACAAACTGAAGCGCAGCAATAATCATTGCTAAGATATCCTTTGATGAAAACTCCATCTCATCTTTAATATCCAGATGTTGGTCGTCAAGACCAACATCTGAATGATTTGCTTTATAATTCATTTACTAAATGACATGCTACGAAGTGTTTATCACCTAAGTCTACTAACTCAGGCACTTCTTGAGAACATTTTTCAACAGCCATAGGACAACGCGTTCTGAATTTACATCCAGACGGTGGATTAGCTGGTGAAGGGATGTCACCTTGCAGAACAATTCTTTCTTTTCTATCTCTAGGGTGAGAAGGTGGTACTGCTGATAATAAAGCTTGTGTATATGGATGCTTAGGACGACCAAAGATCTCATTCTTTTCAGCTAATTCAACAATATTACCTAAGTACATTACAGCAATTCTATCTGAAATGAATCTAACTACAGATAAGTCATGCGAAATGAATAAATAAGTTAAATCCATTTCTTTTTGTAAGTCATTCAATAAGTTGATAACCTGAGCTTGAATAGATACGTCAAGTGCAGATACGGCTTCATCACAAACAACAAATTTAGGATCTAAAGCTAATGCTCTAGCAATACCAATTCTTTGTCTTTGTCCACCAGAAAACTCATGCGGGTATCTCTTAATGTGATAAGGAGACAATCCACATTTCACAATTGTTTCTGTTACTTTATCTTGTAACTCTTTACCTTTAAATAATCCATGCTCTTTTAACGCCTCACCAACAATTTCACCAACTGTCATTCTCGGGTTAAGAGAAGAATACGGATCTTGGAAAATGATTTGAACTTCTGTTCTAAGCTCTCTCATTTCTTTTTTTGATAATTCCATGATGTTTTGACCTTGGTAAATTACTTTACCTTCAGTAGCATCAAGTAATCTGATTA
>Ga0209379_10002514_pt1 | contig 11096 bp, 11 predicted proteins | sample tdDd001_FD_187124 | JGI IMG/M metagenome (GOLD analysis project Ga0209379, IMG submission 187124) | Marine sediment microbial communities from the Atlantic coast under amendment with organic carbon and nitrate - tdDd00.1 (SPAdes)... | ecosystem: Environmental > Aquatic > Marine > Coastal >...
ACATTATGGCTCTGTCAGATGAATTCATTTTCATCTGTATCGATATCGCGAATGGTTACTCAGAACATCTGGTTGACTATGTAGAGCGCGTTCGTGCAGAGTTCCCAGACAAAGTCATCTCTGCTGGCAACGTCGTAACTGGTGATATGTGTGAAGAGCTGATCCTAGCTGGAGCAGACATCGTTAAAGTAGGTATCGGCCCTGGTTCTGTATGTACCACACGCGTTAAAACTGGTGTTGGTTACCCGCAACTTTCTGCAATTATTGAATGTGGCGATGCGGCACACGGTCTTGGCGGTATGATCGTTGGCGACGGTGGTTGTTCATGTGCAGGTGATGTAGCGAAGGCATTCGGTGGCGGCGCTGATTTCGTAATGCTTGGCGGCATGCTGGCTGGTCATGAAGAGTCAGGCGGCGAAGTGATTGAGAAAGACGGTGAGAAGTTCATGAAGTTCTACGGCATGTCTTCTAAGAGCGCGATGGACAAGCACTCTGGCGGCGTAGCTGGCTACCGCGCAGCTGAAGGTAAAACCGTACTTCTACCTTACCGCGGCAGTGTTCACGGCACTATCCAAGACATCCTTGGCGGTGTTCGCTCAACGTGTACATATGTAGGCGCAGCAAAGCTTAAAGAGCTAACCAAGCGTACAACGTTCATCCGCGTACAAGAGCAAGAGAACAACGTTTTCGGTAAAGAGTAATCTCAAGATTATTCGGAAAATACGAATTATTGAGAGCCGCTGAATGCGGCTCTTTTTTTGTCTAAAATTTGCCAAGTAGCGACAAAGTGGCGACAGAGAATTTATTTTTTCTGGAGGTAGAGTGGCGACGAATTACAGGTTAGTGATTGGATTATGAGTGATTGCTTCTGAAAGGTGATCGGGGGCGAAGTGTGCATAACGCATCGTCATGCTGATATCGGCATGGCCTAGAATATCTCTCAGTACAAGAATGTTGCCGCCATTCCTCATAAAGTGGCTAGCGAATGTGTGGCGTAAAACATGCGAAGCTTGACCAGAAGGCAGTTCCACACCTAGCTTGTTCTTCAGTATGTAGCAGAAGGACGTGTAGCACTCCGTAAACAGCTTGTTGCATAGTTATTAGTTTGAAACTGGATAACATGCTTAGATACAGAGTAGTTTTTAGGAAGTCCCGATACATCAAAGCCCGTTAGCAATTTTTTACACGTTAATTGAAAGCAATAGTAATGAAAGGCTTACATCTAATATATAAGAAATTACTTTATTGTTTTTTATCGCAAATAATAAGGATTATATTGATAAATGAATCCTTATCTGCGAAGTTTAATTAATTTAATTTTAATGGTGTGTAATTAAAAAGATTCCCTTTAAATTTTTTATAACTCATTGGACACACGTTCGGTTATGCATATAAATTTTTTAATTGACAGGAATGTTGATATTAAATTTATGTTTTTAACATACGTAACTTAATTAAATAAATGGATTTCTTCATGTGAGAGATTTTTATGTCTATAGAAATAACATTAATGATTATGACAATGGCAGCACCTTCAATGTCAGTTTGTTCCTTGGGCTGGAAAGAGGAGCCTTTTTCTTTAATGTAAGGAGCAGCTGAGGGGGGAAGTGAAGTTGCTCAGGTTCATATGAGATTGATGTATGGTATAGGTCAAGACGACAACAAAGCCTTTTATTGGTATGAAAAATAAGCCAAGCAAGGACATATTGACGGACAGTTTTACCTTGGTTGGATATACGATGAAGGTTTAGGTGTGGAGATAGACGATGAACAGCCTATGTACTGTTATCAACAATCCGAAAAACAGGGGAATGCAAAAGCTCAAAATAATCTAGGAAATATGTACCATACAGGGAAAGCTGTGGATAATAATTACAGAAAAGCTATTCATTTATATGAGCAAGCAGCCCCAAAAGGTATTTTGGAATCCCAATGCAACGTTGGTTTACTGTATTTTCTTGGACGTGGGTTGCTAAAGATAATCTTCAAGCGTACGTATGGATGTTTGTATCGCGGGCTAATGGCGATCATGACAATAACAGAATGTTAGAAAAATTTGTTAAAACGCTTACCAATGACGAACAAAATAAAGTTCAAGATATGAGCAAGTTCTATTTGGAAAATATCAGTCAAAATTGTAGTAGCTGATAATTTAACTAGCATTGCTAGTTAAATCAGTGCATAACATAGTTAGATGGTATAGACGGCTTTGGTTTTTAGGGTAAAGGAAAATAAAAGCGGCTTTAGCCGCTTTTTTTAAAATGGCTGACCGTTGTTAATCATTATTAACTTTCCGCGATGACCACTATAAGTTTCGGTGACTGCCGTTATAGCTACTTCATTCTCATCAGCACTTAGATTCTTCCACGAGATTGAGCCAAATCCAAACTTCCAATACAACTCTTTTCCTTTAGAAGTAAACTTCGCACTCGCCTTTGGTTCTAATACAAACTGGCTGGAAAGGCCGACTTCCTCTAAATGAACGCTATCGCCTTTTTCATCGTAGAGCTTCAAATTTACTTCGATAGGATTATTTGTAATATTAGAAATAAATAATATAACGGAGCTTGCACTTTCCCAATGCGGGATCAGCGCTTTACCACTACCTGCGTTTGCGAATTGTGAAAAAATGACTGTTAAAGCCAAGAAAAAATACTTCATATTCAACCTTTAGATATTACTGGAAAGGAAGTCGACACTAGCAATTTGGATAAGCTTATTCATGTTTGATGTCTCAATTTTATTCTAAGATACTGACTGAAATGTATTTAATTGAATTTAAGCATGAAAAATGGAAGTAGTATACCAGTAGCCCCTTTCAGCTTTTCTTGCTTAGTGACGTTGACTCTTAATTAAGTACACATAAATATGTACTGAGAGAAGTAAAGTTCAGTTAAGCTATGAGTAAGCCTCCTCTCAAAACCCTAGAAGCACGTGTAAAAACTTAGAACTCATTCTCCATGTCTTTTAATACAATATTGCAACTTAATTTTACGTCGCTAAGTTTAGCTTGTGGTTGTGATTTTTGTTGATATTTTAGTTACAGGCTTTAATATTTTCGGGTAAATTGATGAGTTATAGATAATAGTTAAAAAGCGTTTAATTGATATTTAGTTTGCGTGATATTTTTAGTTCGAAATTAGACGGTGGCGTACGCCCTCCCTTGACGAGGAATAAGGCAATATATTCAACATCTAAAACACTAAGAGAGAATCAAAATGGAAATTGATCGAGGCTCAATTGTTGAGTCGCACAGGCTCGCTAGTCCAGGTCTACGTTACTTAGGACAACTCATCGACGGCGTAATTAGCATATCAATGTTCATTTTTTCGCTTTGGGCTGCCAATTTAATTGGTTTATCCCAAGAAATCGCAAGCTTAATTGCCTTTTTCGGAGCAGCGATATACTTCCTGCTTTCTGATGGCTTAGCACAAGGACAAAGTTTCGGTAAGAAGCTATTAGGTATATCAGTCATTGATTCGGTTACAGGGAAAAGTTGCAGCTTCCCACAGTCATTTTTCCGCAATGTGCTTACGCCACTTATCGGCATGTTTGATGCAGTATTCATTCTTGGTAAAAGAAGACAAAGGCTAGGCGACAAGTTGGCAAACACAATCGTTATAGTCAGGTAGTCGATAAACAGCTCTAGGTATCCTGTGTATATAAAACTATAGATTTTTTCGTGGAGAGTACTTTGAAAGATTATCAAGTGTATCTATTTGATATGGATGGGACGTTAGTGAATTCGGAGCCGTTAAAAGGGAAGGCGCTGGCGTTAGCGTGCGCAGATTATGGCTCAGAGGTTGATTTTAACATTTATAAGGATGTGATGGGTGAAAGCTGGTCAGTAGTGACAGGACATTTCTTTGAAGCGGCATCGATTTATCCGATGTTAGAAGAGTTTAATTCCCATTTTCGCACTCACTACGAGCGTCTTTTATCAGATAACTTAGAGTTAAATACAGGCGCAAAAGAGTATATTGAACAATTAAACAAGACAGGGAAAACATGTGGTGTTGTTAGCTCAGCGGCAACATGGATGGTGGACAACATCCTCGAGACGTTAAATCTTACAGAAGCTTTCGAAATTGTCATTACTCAAGAGCATGTGACCAAGCATAAACCCGATCCTGAAGCTTATAATTTAGCTTTGTCAAAGCTAAATGCCTCTCCAGAGAGCACGTTGATTTTTGAAGACTCGACTGCTGGGGTTTTGGCCGGTAAATCAAGCGGTTGTGAAGTTGTCGCGATTAAGCATGAGTTTAATGGCAAAAATGACATGAGTGCAGCTTCTAAAGTAATTGAAGCCTACGATGAAATGTTAGTACAGCAATAAACTTGAGAGTGATTCACAACGCTCGGTATTTTATCTCAATATCCCAATATTGATGCGTGAGTTTGTTTCGGTACAAGGAGGGAAGTTTGAATCAAGAAGCATACTGGGATGAACAGTTTAAAGAAAGTGCCTGTATTTGGGGAAATAGCCCAAGTATAACCGCTGATATAGCTTTATCTCATTTCGAAGAAAACCAAGTGCATAGCATCTTAATTCCCGGTGTGGGGTATGGTAGAAATAGTAAGCTGTTTACTTCTAATGGATTCGATGTAACCGGCGTAGAGATATCATCAACGGCTTGTAACTTAGCCCGTAATTATGACCCACGAATAAATTTATTTCATGGTTCGATTTTTGATGTAGAGCTATCAGAAGAAAAATATGACGCCATTTTTTGCTTTGATGTACTCCATTTGTTTCTAGAGAAAGAACGCAGCAGCTTCATCGATAAATGCAGTCGCTTTGTAAGACCGAATGGCTTTATGTTCTTTACCGCGCTTTCAGAAAATGATGATTACTTTGGGTGTGGGACAGAAGTAGAAGCAGCTACTTTTGAGGTGAAAGCTGGAAAGTACATACATTTTTTCACCGAACTGGATCTAACGAATAGTTTCCGGCAGTTTACGAAACTTGAAGTTGGTCAAGTCATCGACAGTGTCAGTCATGCTAAGCACGGACAAAAAGCATATGAAGTCAGATATATTTTCGTTCAGAAGTGTTAGCAGGAATCGCATGGTGCTCAGAGGTAGGTGATGGACACGACGCTGAATCAGCGTAATAGTGCAAATTGGTACCACTTTAACTGTTTAACGAAGCGTTATGTATGCTTGATATAAATCTGGGAACGATAATGAACAACTTGTTTACCTATATATTGGCGATGAATGAAGGCTCCGACTGTTTGACGTTCGCAGAGGAGACAAATAGAGCCCAAACATTGGAAGAAGACGGTGTTATTACCGAAAGCAGTGAGTTAACCGCAAAGTTTATCAACGGTGTTACGATAAGAAAGTTAACTGAACTCAAATCATCAGCTCACTTCTCGGAGGTCGTTTGCGAGGAGTGCTGGATTTCATATGAGGTGATAGAACAACCTAACACTATTAATATTAAACCGAAGAAAAAGAACTTTACGAATAAGTGCCAAGAGGCGTTTTGGCTAAAAATCAAGAAGGTACAGTCAGATGTATAGCAATCGCATAAGAATGTTTGGCGACACATGATATTTTTATGGTGTTTACGCACAGAGCAGAAGTAGGGTGCGCTATCTTGTCAACTTGGCTTAGGTTCTGACCTAGGGCCAACAAATACAATACTATACGAATTAATACTGACACTAAGGCTGAAATCGATAATGCCCAGTTATCGTATAGTCAAACAGCATATCTTCAATGACGGTTCCTGCGCCTATATTGTGTACAATTAGTGGGCGCTTTTCTCCATCCGAGTACTTATCAATCACAATGCCAATGTGTGGTAGGTTTCCTGGTAGCATCCACGTAACTATATCCCCAGCTTGGTAAGAAGATGGCTTGGAAGATACTGGCAGAGAGGTGCCGTGGCGAGAGAAAAAACTTTGAAGATTGGGGACTCTTCTATGGTCAATGTTTCTATCGGTGGTGCTAAGCCCCCAGATACGTTTTGAGGGATATTTATTAAAGTTATCGCGCATATCTTCGTGTACTAAAACTTGAAGATCGATGCCGAGTTTTCGATAGCTGCGAATAATCACGTCCGTGCAGACTCCAATCCCTTCAGGAACATCTCCGTTTGGATAGCTTATACCGTAGTATGAGCCATCATATTGAACATCAAAGGTTGTCCTTTCTTTCGCAGCTTCAGTAAGGAGCTCAGAGAAAGACACTTCTGCAACGGCATTCGATGACAACGCCATCGCGATCAATAAAAGAGAGAGTTGCACGAAACCTCCTTGTTTCATGTTTGCTTAGCTACTGGCTCGAATATAACGAAACGCCATTTAGGCTTTGTGCGAGCTTAGTACCAAATGTTTGATAAATCTTAATGGCTAAGGTGGAATCGGTGGTTTCACCAACAGCTAAACGCAGTGCATCATGAATCGCTTGTGTGTCGTCAGGGTAGAATTTTAAGAGACTTTCTGAGCACTTATCGAGAACCGTGTACCAGCTGTCGTCTTCATGTGCGACAAGATAATAAGCTGTTCGTAATATCTTCTTCGCGATTGATTTACTTTTGATCGCTTCCGTCAAACTTTGATTATCTTTAATAGCGATGATGAAAGCTGCCAGATCATGATTGAGTTCGTGTGCAATTTTGATATTTGGCTTATGTTTGCAAAAGCCTACAGACAGGTCTTCTCCCCAAATGCAGCAGCAACAATGCTTCAACCAAAACTGCCATCGATATTTTTCTCTTGGGTTAAGAACTTCTTCTACATGGCCTGGGTCAAAGTCAATCTTACTGACGATAGGGAATTGCAGCTGAAGATCGAGAGATAGCTGGGCAAGGTACTTGGTATCTACGTCGTTGATTGGTTCATTAAAGACCAACGACAGATCCAAGTCTGATAGAAAAGGGATAGCGCTGCCTTTTGCGATACTGCCATACAAGTAAACGCTATGAAGCGTGCCAGTGAGGCTTGATTGCAATGATTGCAGAGCTGTTTCAATGAGGTGAGCAAACTCAGGTTGAATATAATCTTGTGAGCACGGGTTGATGATGTAGCCTTGATGATCTAATCCGTTATTCTTCAAATATCCATCTCCATATGCGGCCACGCGCTTGTTCGTTATGGGTTTATACTATCTTTTATTTCGCCAGTAAGTTACGAGAAAGGTGATAGCCGATAGCAACAGGAAAAACCAAGAAAGAGGTATGAAGCTAAAAGCCTCAACTAGAAAACCGTTCTCATCTATATAAGACGGAGCAGCACGGTAGAGTACAGCACATAAGCCGCTAATTAGAGCAAAGGTGATACTTAACCAATAGTTTTTTAGATAGAGCATTCTTCACCTTACTTTTACGACTAATCTAATTAGTGGATACCCACAGTATCAAATCTATTTGAAGACGTCGAAATTTAAAGGTGCTTGTTATAAGTGAAATGTTAATTTTCGTTATTGTATTTTTTATCAATTGTCGTGAGCAAGGTTTGATTTTTAGTGCGATGTGATTTCTATCATGTTAAAAAATGCAAGAATGGAAAGACAAAAAACAATAATAGGTAAATACACGATGAAAGTGAAAGGTTTCACGTTAATAGAACTTGTTGTCGTCATCGTAGTACTTGGGATACTTGCGGTGGTCGCCGCTCCACGGTTTTTAGGTGTTACTACAGACGCACATGTCGCATCTGTCCAAAGAAGCGGTGCATCTTTTAAAACGGCGATTAGCCTTGCACACTCTAAAGCGATGGCTATGAATGGTGGTGGCCCGGCAGATAATCTTCAAATCTACGGTGATGGGCCTGAAGATCAACTAGATATCAACCAGTGGGGATTTCCTGCTCAGCAATACCCTCCTTATGAGGAGTTTCCAACGTTAAATAATAGTGCGGACTGTATTTCAGTATGGAATGTTCTATTTGTTGAACCACCAACTATTTCGACATCCAACGATGTAAATCAGTCTGAATATCAGGCAAATTATATTAACCCAGGCCAATGTCGTTACAACTATAATACTCTGCCGGAGTTATCCATCTTTTATAACTCGCAAACTGGCGATGTCATTATTGATGACGACCCAGATTCATAACTAATAAAGAGCCGCATTATGCGGCTCTTTTTCTATCGTTAATCATCAAACTTTACTCTAATTAGCGATGTAATACTCTGTCGTGAAATGGCAATTATATCTTCGAGCAGCTCGATATGATGTACCTGTATTGAGACAACTGACTTGGAGATAGAAACCATGAGTATCGTAATTAAAAATGCAAACGTGTTTAACGGTGTGGATGAGCAACTTCAAAAGAACGTAGACATTCTGATTGAAAATAATCTAATCACACAAATCGGGAAAGTGGATGACTCGAAGGCTGAGAAAATCATTGATGCCGAAGGTAAAACGGTCATGCCTGGCTTAATTGATGCTCATGTGCATATCACGCTATCAGCGCCATTCAATGTGATTGATACCATGACACGTGAAGAAGTGGCGATTCGCTCAGCGAAAATCTCAGAAGAGATGTTGATGCGCGGTTTTACTACCATTCGCGATGTGGCAGGTAACACCCTTGGTTTGAAGAAAAGCATCGATAATGGCTATGCAAAAGGTCCTCGCATTCTGCCATCAATGGCGGCAATTTCTCAAACTAGTGGTCATTCGGATTACCGTCAAAATCAAGCTCAAGAACGTTTAGCCAACGGGCATGAAGATTCGCCGATGATGAAGTTAGGGGCGATGAAAGTAGCTGATGGCCGAGCGGAGGTGCTCAAAGCGGTTCGTGAACAGCTATTCATGGGTGCATCTCAGATTAAAATCATGGCTGGTGGCGGTGCGTCTTCAACGTTTGATCCACTAGACACGCTGCAATACACACTGGATGAGATGAAAGCCGCAGTTGAAGCAGCGAGTGACTACGGTACGTATGTCGCTGCCCATATTCATACCTCAGATGCAATGCGAAGAGCGGCAGAGGCGGGGGTGATGTCTTTCGAACATGCAACCATAATGGATGATGACATTGCTCAAACGATTAAAGAGAAAGGTATTTGGGTGATCCCATCTTACTTTACTTCGTCCTTGATAGCAGAACGTAAGATCCCGCTACCAAATGAAGAGACTTACCGTAAAACCGAGCGTGTAGGTAAAGCAATGTTTAAATCCGCAGAGCTTATCAAAAAGTACGATATTCAAAATCTAGCGTTTGGTACCGACTGTGTAGGTGAAGCCAACGTCCATGCAACGCAATTAAATGAGCTTGGTGCGATTGAGAAAACGTTCGATACCATTACTGCGCTTCGCATGGCAACGTCGAACTGTGGACGCCTATTTGAAATGTCGACATACCAACACCCGTACCAAGAAGGAAAACTGGGACAAATCGTCGAGGGTGCTTATGCAGACTTGTTGATCATTGATGGTAACCCCCTTGATGGCGTCGAGTGTGTCGCAAATACAGAGACACAGAAGCTAATCATGAAAGATGGTGTTGTATACAAAAACACTCTATAAATAAGTTACTTTCTACACTAGCGGCGCTCATTGAGTGCCGTTTTTTTTATGTGTAAAAAGCCGGCAAGCTTAATTTGTGCTTGTCGTGATGTGGCAATTAATCTCGGCTGCAGGCGGTATATTGAACATAATTTTCGACAACAGAGAGAAACAATATGTCTCATCATTTCAAAGACTACCGCCCTTTACTAGAACGTTCACTAGAACATGCGACCGCTTATCTAGAGTCACTAGGCGAGCGTCCTGTTGATAAAGAAACCACATCTCAACAGCTAAGAGATCTGATTGGAGGTGATTTACCAAGTGGTGCGATTGAGCCAGGAAAAGTCATTGATGATATGGTGAATGCACTCGATGCAGGCCTAGTAGCATCAGGAGGCCCCCGTTTCTTTGGTTATGCCATTGGCGGTACATTTCCAGCGTCTTTAGCGGCTGATTGGTTAGTCAGCGCTTGGGATCAGAATGTTCCTTACTATGTTTCTAGCCCTGCGATGGCAGTCGCTGAAGAAACCGCGGCAGAGTGGATGGTAGAGTTGCTTGGTCTCACTCCAGGATCGGCCGTTGGCTTTACGTCAGGAGCACAAGAGGCGATCTACACATCTCTCATTACTGCACGCAACTCGCTGCTTGCTAAAGCCGATTGGGATGTGGCGACAAAAGGCTTGTATGGTGCACCGCGTATTAATGTGGTGGTGAGTGATCAAATTCACTCAACCATTAAACGTGCACTTTCGATGATTGGCCTTGGCGTAGATTGCATTCACAAAGTACCGACGGACAACAATCTGCGTTTAATTCCATCAGAACTGAACCGAGTTCTGTCTGATTGCAACGGACCTACGCTAGTTTGTGCTCAGGCTGGTTGTATCGATTCCGGTGCCTTTGACCCATTTGATGAAATCGCAGATGCGGTCGCAGCGCATGAAAATGCGTGGTTGCATGTTGATGGTGCGATTGGCCTTTGGGCCGCAGCGAGCGACAGCCAGAAACATCTATTGAAAGGCATTGAGCGAGCGGACTCGATTGATACTGATGGTCATAAATGGTTTAACATGCCTTACGATTGCGGCATGGTAATTGTTAAAGATCCTAGCAAAATTACGAGCGCGATGGGTGGTAGTAATATGGGTGATTACTTGAATGATGCCATGGAGAAGCCGGACCGAAATGCGATCAACTTTGGTATCGCGGCATCACGACGAGCACGAGGTTTACCTGTGTATGCTGCATTCAAGTCATTGGGTAAAGAGGGTATTGTTGCTCATCTAGACAATTGTGTTACGTTAGCAAAGCGTATGGCAGATAAGTTGGCGCAAGTAGAGGGGGTGACCATCCTTAATGATGTGGTGTCTAACCGATTCTCTGCGCAGTTTGGCATTGGTGATGATGAATATCGTAATGAACTTACTGATCGTGTCGTACATCGGTTGCAGCATGAGGGCTTCTTATACCCATCAACATCAGGTTATAAAGGTCTAAAAACTATGTTGTTCTCGGTGCTCAACTATCACACCTCAGAACAAGATATTGATCAATCAGCAGAAAAGATCATTCAAGCCTATAAGGCAGAACTTGCACTGATGTAGTTTCTATTTTAGAACCC
>Ga0209379_10002515_pt1 | contig 11095 bp, 6 predicted proteins | sample tdDd001_FD_187124 | JGI IMG/M metagenome (GOLD analysis project Ga0209379, IMG submission 187124) | Marine sediment microbial communities from the Atlantic coast under amendment with organic carbon and nitrate - tdDd00.1 (SPAdes)... | ecosystem: Environmental > Aquatic > Marine > Coastal >...
ATAAAAATGCAAAAACAAGTTTTGTTTGGGCACCGCTTCTCGTCATGCTTGTGGTGCTTTGTTCAATATTGGTTCCTCACGGTTTTCCATTTCAGAAAGTAGCAGGCTCAACTTTCCGTGCTGCACTTTCATCAGCGTATTTCTTTGCTGCAATTACCCTAATTAGTTTGATGGCGTTTTATGGCGTGAGAAAGCTCTCTGATGGCATTCAGGTTTACCTAAAAGGGATGTCGAACATGATGTCCGTTGCGGTGATTCTAGTTCTCGCTTGGTCACTGAGTTCTGTCGGTAAAGAGCTTGGGGCAGCTGCGTACATTGCAGAGCAGGCACAAGCTGGCTTCCCATACTGGTTATTACCAGCGGTGGCATTTTTATTGGCTGGGGTAATCTCTTTTGCCACAGGGTCTTCGTGGGGGACTTTTGCCATCATGATGCCATTGGTCATTCCAACCGCAGTTGCGATTGATGCGTCATTGTTGGTGTGTATCGGTGCGGTGCTGTCTGGTGGTTTGTTCGGTGATCACTGCTCTCCAATTTCAGAGACCACTATTTTGTCTTCGACTGGTGCTGGCTGTGAGCAATACGAACACTTTAGAACTCAGTTACCTTATGCGGTACTTAATGGTGCTATCGCTCTAACAAGCTTTCTTGTCGCAGGGGTAATGGCATCACCTGTAATTGTGCTGGTGGCGATTGTCGCTCAGTTTGCCATTTACTTATTGCTCTCTAAACAGCAATCTTTGCAAGCTTTAGAATCGGTAACAGCAAACTAATAACAGCGAAATAAAACGGGGGAAGGGCTCCCGTTTTGTTTTGAGTCAAGGTAACAGTTTTTGTGATACTCGCTGTGTAACAGTATTTATTTATAAACTTTGCGTCGCAGAATGAATGGGCTTCACTCTGCGCTTTTCCTACATGATCCACTATGTGTCTAGTTATTCCTTGTATATTGTATTGTTAAATACGGAGATTAGACATGTTTGCACTCAAACATCTGCCTCTTGCATTAGGTTGTGTACTCGCTGCACAAGCTCATGCCAGTATGAATATCCAACCTGATCCACAAAATCCAAATGGCTACGTGATTGCTCGTGGCGACATTCAGACTGTGGAACAAAGCAAAACTTCTGACCCTATGTACGCCATCTGGGCACAAGCGTTAGAAACTCGTCCAAATACAGTGGTTGAAGCGATCGTTCCAGGAGCTGCAAGTAACCCAGAAAACGTTCAACGTGTTGAGCGTGTTTTCCCTGAATCGGAGTGGGACTTCTTAACACAGATGGCTGCACCAGAGTACACATATACTCGTTTCCTGCGCGCGATTGGTAAGTTCCCTGCATTCTGTGGTGAGTACACAGACGGGCGTGATTCAGATGCAATCTGTAAGAAATCCATCGTGACAGCATTTGCGCACTTTGCTCAGGAAACCGGTGGCCACATTGCGGTTGATAACGTATCGGACAACCCGCTCGCGCTAGAAGAGTGGCAGCAGGCACTTGTTCACGTACGTGAAATGGGGTGGTCTGAAGGTCAAGAAGGCTACACAACAGGCTGTGGTCAAAACGATTGGCAAAACAAGCGTTGGCCTTGCGAGCCTGGTCAGGGGTATTTTGGTCGTGGTGCAAAACAGCTTTCTTACCACTTTAACTACGGCGCGTTCTCTGAAGTGATGTTTGATGGTGATGCATCGGTATTGTTGAAAAATCCGGGCTTAGTGGCAGACTCTTGGTTGAACTTAGCTTCTGCAATTTGGTTCTTCTTAACCCCTCAAGCGCCCAAGCCAGCGATGCTGCACGTAATTGATCGTACTTGGGTGCCATCGCAACGTGAAACTGATGCTGGCATTGGTTACGGCTTTGGTACCACGATTAACGTCATCAACGGTGGTATCGAATGTGGTGAGCAAAACAAAGACAAAGGTCAGCCAGTTAACCGTATTCGTTACTGGGAAGGTCTCGCAGCGCACTATCAAATTCCTATCGAAACCGATGAGACCAATACCTGCTGGCAGCAAACGCCTTACGGTAGCCTAAATTTAAATGGCGCGACGGACGTGCTATACACCAACTGGGATGGTAACTGGAAGTACTACTCAGATCGTCCAGGTGGCCATTCATTTGAGTGTGAATTGGTAGGGTTCCAAACTGCGTATTCGGCTCTGGTAGCAGGAGATTACGAGAAATGTGTTACCAACTTCTATCAATCCCATGCTGGCTGGCCAGAAGTGCGCATTGTCGACAAATTAGACCCAGTTGATCCGGTGGATCCACCAGTGGATGGCGTTGCTGCTTGGGATTCAAGTAAGGTATACAACACGGGTGATCAAGTTTCTTACCAAGGTGCAGTGTATGAAGCGAAATGGTGGTCACAAGGTAATGAGCCAACCAAGGGTGACCCTTGGAAGCTAGTTTCGGGTACGCCAACCGAGCCACCAACGACTGAACCGCCTGTGACTGAGCCACCAGTAACTGAGCCTCCAGTAACCGAACCACCGGTGACGGAGCCTCCTGTATCGGGTGACTTTATCGCATGGGAACCGGGTGTTACTCAAGTTGCCAATGGCGACAAAGTGACTTATCAAGGTAAGTGTTTTATTGCGAAAAATGGCCCGGGAGTATGGGAAACACCAACACAGAGCAATTGGTTCTGGGATGAGATTTCTTGCCAGTAATTGAACAATAAATAGTCTAACTATCTATAAAGACTCTGCTTTTTAGTAGGGTCTTTTTTTATTCATTTAATTGCTTATTTGTGCAATCTAAGTTTCCAATAACGTCTTTTCTCTTTTGTTTTTTAGTCCATTAAAATTCGCGCGCAATTTTTATCAACATTTTTGAAAACAGGTACGCTTACATGTCTACTAAACTGGCTAACCCAGCGCCGCTAGGCCTAATGGGTTTCGGTATGACCACGATTCTGCTTAACATCCATAACGCAGGATTCTTCCCAATTGACTCAATGATCCTAGCAATGGGTATCTTCTACGGTGGTCTTAGCCAAGTTCTTGTTGGCATGATGTGCTTCAAGCGTGGTGATACTTTCGGTACGACTGCATTTACTTCTTACGGTCTATTCTGGCTAACATTGGTTGGTCTAATTGTAATGCCTTACATGGGTCTACCAGCTAGCCCTGCACACTTCATGGGTTGGTACCTACTACTATGGGGCATCTTCACTGGCTTCATGTTCATCGGTTCTCTATGTTACCCAGTAGCGAAGCAAGTTGTATTTGGTTCTCTTACTATTCTGTTTTTCCTACTAGCGGCACGTGACTTCACTGGTAGCGAGCTTATCGGTACTATTGCAGGCTTCGAAGGTATCTTCTGTGGCGCAAGCGCAATCTACTTCGCAATGGCTCAAGTACTTAACAATGAGTACGGTCGTACAGTGCTTCCTATCGGCGAAAAGCAAAAGCCACAAATTGCTACGCAAGAAATCGCAGCTTAATCGCTCTGAGTTGAATGCAAAAGAAAAGGGTTAGCCACTGGCTAACCCTTTTTTAATGCCCATTATTTGGACCACTGCTTTTTCTTATATACCTGCCAACCCGTTAGGGGAGGATGCTAAGTGAAGCGTTAGGTAGATGGCTGTTCTACCGTCTCTAACGTATCGCTATCTGCAGTTGGTGCTTTTCCTGTCTTGCGTTTGTACTTCTCTTCCCAGTAATCCGCACCTTTAATGCCTAACGCTACAGGGTTAAATGTGTACTCGGTAACACCACGTTTTTGTTGTTCTTCATAATCGGCCAGTGCTTTTAGAGCCGGCTTTGACATGAAGAAGATGATCAGAATACCGACGATGTTCAGCCAAGCCATCAAACCTACACCTACGTCACCCATTGCCCATGCAAGATTGGCTGTCTTAACCGTACCGTAGAAAACGGCTGTGATAAGAATGACTTTCAGAACAAACATCAAACCGTTTACTTTGAAAGTACGACGGATGTACGCGATGTTGGTTTCTGCAATGTAGTAGTACGCTAGGATTGTTGTGAAAGCGAAGAAGAACAATGCAACAGCAATGAATGGCTTACCAACACCAGGAAGTGCACTTTCAATCGCCATCTGAGTAAATACAGGGCCATTCGCGCCGATATCTGCTGGTAGGTTTTGTACGAGGAATGTTCCTTCCACCGCACCTTGTACGTTGTACGCACCAGTGATAAGAATCATAAACGCGGTTGCCGAACATACTAGTAGTGTATCAATGTAGATAGAGAACGATTGAACCAGACCTTGTTGTGCAGGGTGATCAACACTTGCCGCCGCCGCTGCATGAGGACCTGTACCTTGGCCTGCTTCGTTAGAGTAAACACCACGTTTTACACCCCAGCCAATCGCAGCACCGATACCTGCCATTGGTGTAAATGCGTCACCAAGGATCATGCCAACAATACGTGGGATTTCACCGATGTTAAGCAGGATGATAACGAACGCTGTGATGATGTAAGCCAATGCCATGAAAGGAACAACAATCTGAGTGAAGTTCGCGATGCGTTTTACGCCACCAAAGATGATGAAAGCGAGAATGACACAGACAACCGTACCAGTGAAAATTTTAGCGAAACTGAAGGTACCAATAGCGGTTTCAATCATGTCACCTGAGCCAAATGCTGCTTCTACTGCGTTACCAATACTGTTCGATTGAACACCTGGAAGTAGAACACCACATGCAAAGATGGTTGCGATAGCAAAGATCCATGCGTACCACTTCTGACCCATTGCTTTTTCAATGTAGTAAGCTGGACCGCCGCGGAATTCGCCTTCGTCTTCTTCTTTATAAATTTGTGCTAGTGTTGATTCTGCGTATGCGGTTGCTGCGCCAAAGAAGGCAACGACCCACATCCAGAAAACGGCACCCGGACCACCGAAACCGATAGCGGCTGCAACACCGGCAATGTTACCTGTACCTACACGGCCAGATAGTGAAACGGCCAAAGCCTGAAATGATGAAATCCCCTTGGTTGAACTCTTACCATTAAGTAGCAAGCGCCACATTTCAAAGAAGTGACGAATCTGCACAAAGCGCGTCATGATCGAGTAGAACAAACCAGCGCCAAGGCACAAATAAATCAGTACCGGACTCCAGATAATTCCATTCAGAAAATCAACTAATGACTGCATGAGTATTTTCCCTGTTTGTTATGGTTGTGGTTGTTTTTCGTACAACACATTACCCTTTTTTGTAATGCAATTGTTAATCTTTTTAACTAAAAATCCTTTGTAGCGTGATGGCGAACACAGAATGCTTAAATATTGTTAAAAATTGGTTCTTGTTATGTATCTGAGTGGTTTTTATTGGAATTGACAATGAATTGATTGAATATGCAGCACATTGTCATGAAAATGTGCTGCAAGAGCTGGAAGTTGTATCTTCTGGTTGTTATTCAACTTGTGGAGTAATGTACTGTTTGAAATGGTTTGCAGTTGTTTAAGCGTAACGGCTCAAGCTTAATTCTGAGTGATTTGTTACTTTGGCATTTGTGTTCATCATGACGTCTGCAAGTATCTGCCCTGATCCGCAAGCCATGGTCCAACCGAGCGTTCCATGTCCTGTATTAGTGAACAAATTCTCGTAGGGTGTCGCCCCAATAACTGGCGTGCCATCTGGGGTCATAGGGCGAAAACCGGTCCAAAATTCGGCTTGAGTGAAATCGGCACTTTGTGGAAACAAATCACGAATCACCATTTCAATCGTCTTTTTGCGTTTTTGTGGTAACGAAGGATCAAAGCCAGCAAGCTCTGCAGTTCCCGCAACTCGGATGCGATCGTCAAAGCGTGTCATGGCTACTTTGTAGGTTTCATCCATGACGGTAGACCGCGGTGCAAATTGCTCACATTCAATCGGAACCGTCAGTGAATAGCCTTTGACGGGATAGACCGGAATATCGATTTCAAGCTGCTTGAGCAATGCCGTCGAATAACTGCCCGAAGCAAGCACAAACTGGTCAGCTTTAAACAAACCACGGTCCGTTTGGACACCCATGATCTTTTTGCCTACAGTAACCCAATTGCTCACCTCAGTATTGAATTCAAACCTGACACCATGAGCTTTCGCTAGCTCAGTTAACTGCTGACAGAACTGGAAGCAATCTCCGGTTTCGTCATCAGGTAGGTATAACCCACCGACCAGTTTTTCTTTCACTAATGCCAACCCTGGTTCTTGTTTGATGCAGTGCTCGACATCCATTAACTGAAAGCGTGTCCCGCTTTGCTCTAACAACTTGAGGTCTTTTTCTATGGAATCGAGCTGCTGTTGAGAGCGAAATACTTGTAAGGTGCCTAACTGACGACCTTGGTATTCAATGGCATGATCACGTCTTAGCTGCTCTAGACAGGCTCGGCTATGATTGGCAATAGATAGCATTCTTGCTTTGTTGATCTGATAGCGAGATAAGGTGCAGTTCGACACCATTTGCGTTGCCCAGCGGATAAGCTCTGGACTGAGAGACGGCTTTATCTTGAGTGGTGCATGCTCTTCAGTGAGCCACTTTATGGCTTTGAGTGGTATCCCCGGTGCAGCCCACGGCGAGGAGTAACCGTAAGATATTTGTCCGGCGTTGGCGAAGCTGGTTTCCATCGCACTGCTTGGTTGGCGATCGATCACGGTAACCTGATAACCTGCCTGAGATAAGTACCAAGCTGAGGTCAAACCGATAACACCACTGCCGACTACGATAACTTCCATTGACGCGCTCCACACATTTTCAATGTTGCGCAGTGTGTATTCTTTACCTTTTATTAACAATCGATATAAATTACATCCAGTGTTTAGAAAAACTATAGGCTCAAGGATGAAAAGTAGTGTCGTTAGCGGATTGTGGTTATTCAGCCAAGTGGCAGAACACAGCAGTTTTACTAGTGCAGCAAAGGCATTGCACCTGACGACGGGCGCAATTAGTCAGCAAATCATCCAGTTAGAAGAGCTGCTTGGTTTTACTTTGTTTGAACGCCATTCGCGAGGAATTCGATTGACGCCCAAAGGAATGCAGCTATCTCAATCCACACAATTTCACTTCTCAGAGCTAGGAAAAACGCTTGAAGAGCTACAAACTGAAAAGCTCCACAATGAAATTCGACTCAAACTGACGCCTTCTTTTGCATTTAAATGGTTGGTTCCACGCCTTGAAAGTTTCCACCTCGAAAATCCCGATCTCCAAGTGCAGATTTTTGCAGAGGGGGCGTTGGTGAATAGCGAGCTAAAAGACTACGACGTTGCGATAGACTACGGTTCTCACCCCTATCGAGATAAAAGCGCAGAGCGGATTCTCGATGAGCAAATTTTGCCAGTCATGAGCCCCAAATACCTCGAGGAACATGGGTGGCTAAAAACTCTTAAAGCGACACCAGAACAATGGCGAGGCGCGACGTTACTGCACGATGCTATGCCGTGGGATAAAGCTCCGCGTGACTACGAATGGCTGTATTGGGCATCAAGTATGGGGCTAGATTTCAAAACGGATTTAGGACACTTCTTCAATCGTACTGATATGGCGATGTCTGCGGCTGAAGCTGGGGTTGGCATTGCAATGGCACGCATGGCGCTGGTGGAAGATGAACTTGAAAGCGGTCGCTTAGTCTCGCCATTTGAACCTGTAGATGCTAACGCTGGTTATTATCTGATTATTAATACAAAAAGCGAGCCAACTGAGCGGTTCCGACACTGGTTGATACAGCAAATTCGGCAATAACTCGAGCCTGTTCACTAAAAGAGTTGCCTGTTCACGTCCTGATACATTTAATCTACTTAAATATCAGTAACTTCCTTGATTGTACTGAATCAAGCTCCTACCATCCGGCGTGTGTTAAATGTCTGTGTAGATTGCTAATGCTTTGATCTGTTTTTGACCTTCCGTGAGAGCAGAGGGTACCGACAGGATTCATTTTTCTGAACATGGAGCCGTATATGAAGTTCAGTACACAAGTCAAAGGTTGGGTGGTTTTCGCGAGTATTGTACCAGTATTGGTCGCTTTGCTTGTCTCTGTTTACTCCTCTACAAATAGTCTTAATACCTTGAATGAAGAGCGTTTGGTCGCACTTCGAGATACCAAACAAGCGCGTCTTGATGAATTGTTTGACCGCTATCAAAACAACACCTCAGCGGTGGCTAAGGTGGTTGCAACGAATATACATCAGCTGTTTAGCGATGACTTTCATCGGTTATTGACTGACTTAAATCGAGAACTAGATTTCTACGACATTTTTATCGTTGATGAAGCTGGTGATGTTATTTATACCGTCGCTCGAGAAGCCGATTATCAAACTAATTTGGTAGCGGGAGCTTACTCGAACTCTGGTCTTGGTGATGTTTACCGTGCCGTTCGGTCAGGCAAGCAATTTGCTGCGGTAGACTTTGCACCCTACGCCCCATCGAATGGTGATCCAGCAGCTTTTCTTGCTGTTCCTCTAAAAGTCGAGGGTAAGCAATGGATGGTAGCGACTCAGATGTCGATTGATGGTATCAACCAATTGATGAACCTTCGCAGCGGCATGGGAGAATCTGGAGAAACGTACCTTGTTGGTGCCGATTTTAGAATGCGTTCTAACTCATTCCTTGATCCTGTAGGTCGAACGATCCAAGCTTCTTTCGCAGGCACGGTAGCACACAACGGCGTAGACAGTGACGCAGTCAAACGAGCGTTGGCAGGTGAATCTGGCGTTGAGACAATTATCGATTACAACGGCAACCCGGTCGTGTCAGCCTATTCTCCGATAGATATGTACGGACACCGCTGGGCGTTGCTGTCTGAGATTGATGTGTCAGAAGCGGAGCAACCTATCAAGGAACTGATGACACTGAATGGCATTGTATTATTTCTGGCTGTCATTGGCGGCATTGGCGTTGCGCTTATTGTTACCCGTGCAGTAATGAAACCTTTGGGCGGCGAGCCAGAAGAGATGAAACAGCTGATGAATCAGTTGGCGCAAGGTGACTTGCGAGTGAATATATCTCAAGCCGAAGAGGGAAGCTTAAAACAGAAGTTGAATACCACGGCGAGTAATTTAACAGTGATGATCAAGGACATCAGTGACGCTTCCTCTCAACTTGCCGCTACGTCTGAAGAGTTGAGTGTGGTCACTGAGCAATCAGAACAAAGCTTACATGTGCAAAATGACGAACTTCAGCAAGCTGTAACAGCCATTCATCAAATGACAACATCTATCACTGAAGTGGCGGGAAGTGCAAGTTCGGTGTCGGTATCAGCTGCGGACGCGAACCAAGATTGCCAGCAAGAGCTTCAGCGAATCGTTCAAACGGTAAACACCGTTTCTGGATTGGTTGAACAGGTTGATGAAGGTAACAGCAATGTTGTGCAACTGGCAGAACAAGTTCGCGAAATCAGTACGTTACTTGATGTGATTCGTGGTGTCGCTGACCAAACCAATTTACTTGCTCTGAACGCTGCGATAGAAGCAGCTCGAGCTGGCGAAAGTGGACGTGGCTTTGCTGTAGTAGCAGAAGAAGTTCGTAACTTAGCGCAGCGCACTCAAGTGTCGACGGAGCAGATTGAAGAGATGGTGCACAAGGTTAATCAACAAGCAGAGCAAACCGAGGCCATCATCGATAACTGTAAGTTAGTGGCAGGACAAACGATGGAGCAAGTACAAGAAACGGGCACCATGATTGAAGCCGTTGTTGGCACTATGGAGCAAATTCATCGCCAAACGTCCTCTGTTAGCCAAGCGACAGAAGAGCAGGCAAAGGTCTCTGGTGGCATAGACAGCAGCCTTGTGACTATCCAAGATCTAGCGACCCAAAATGTCTCGGGGGCACACGAAACTTCTGCATCGAGCCGCGAGTTAGCCCGTGTCGCCGTGAATTTAAAAGAAATCGTGGACGATTTTAAAGTCTAACTCTACTAAACCGTCTCTATTGAGGCGGTTTTTGTTTTACGTTAGTCACCCCTCAACAAGGCCTTTCTAAAACCTAGTTTCCTCCCTGTGACTAGAGCAGTATTTCTTTGCTGAAAAAATCGGCAATATAAAAGAATAACCATTCACTCAATAGTTCAGGGAAGATACATGAAAGACGAAACACTCTCGATCCATTTTGGCTATGAAACAGACCCAACAACCAAATCTGTAGCAACACCGATTTACCAAACCGTGGCGTATGAATTTGATAACGCTCAACATGGAGCCGATCTCTTTAATCTGGAAGTGCCAGGCAATATTTATACACGCATTATGAACCCAACCAATGATGTGTTGGAAAAACGCATGGCAGCACTAGAAGGCGGTATTGCTGGTCTGGTTGTCAGTGCTGGCAGTGCAGCAATCAACTATGCCATTCTCACGTTAGCGCAAGCCGGAGATAACATCGTTTCGACTCCTCAGCTATACGGTGGCACTTACACTTTGTTTGCGCATATGTTGCCGAACCAAGGTATTGAGGTACGTTTTGCAAAGGATGACAAACCTGAAAGTCTCGCTGAGCTTATCGATGAGAATACCAAAGCGGTTTACTGTGAAAGCATTGGTAATCCGGCTGGCAATATCATCGATCTTGAGCGTGTTGCTGACTTGGCTCATGCGCAGGGAGTGCCTGTGATTGTCGACAATACGGTCGCAACTCCTGTTCTATGTAAACCAATCGAATTTGGTGCAGATATCGTGGTGCATTCACTGACTAAGTACGTGGGTGGCCACGGTACGACATTGGGTGGCATCATTATTGATTCGGGCAAGTTTCCTTGGGCGCAACACAAAGATCGTTTCCCGGTATTTAATCAGCCTGAGCCTTCTTACCACGGCGTAGTTTATACCGAGGCATTTGGAGAGGCAGCATTTATTGGTCGTGCTCGTACTGTCCCTTTGCGTAATACCGGTTCTGCTTTATCACCAATGAATGCGTTTATGTTGATGCAAGGGTTGGAGACATTATCGCTACGTATGGAGCGACATACCGAAAACGCACTCAAAGTCGCGGAATACTTAAGCCAGCACGAGAAAGTGAGTTGGGTAAGTTACGCAGGCTTGCCAGATTCTGAGTTCTATCCATTGGCAGAGAAATACATGCAAGGTAAGCCGTCGGCGATTTTGTCGTTTGGTTTAAAAGACGGTTATGAGGCAGGTGTGCGTTTTTACGATGCGC
>Ga0209379_10002519_pt1 | contig 11089 bp, 7 predicted proteins | sample tdDd001_FD_187124 | JGI IMG/M metagenome (GOLD analysis project Ga0209379, IMG submission 187124) | Marine sediment microbial communities from the Atlantic coast under amendment with organic carbon and nitrate - tdDd00.1 (SPAdes)... | ecosystem: Environmental > Aquatic > Marine > Coastal >...
TTATTTAAATGCTAGCTTAGTTAAAAGCCACTGTTCTATGCTTGCAGCGGTAGATGTCTGCAACAACAGATGTCGGGTTTACGCCGTCAGAATCGATAATTTTGGTTATATGGAATCGATTTCCACCTAGCATATAGGCTTCGTTTGCAAGCTCAATCTCCAGACTATCTGGTGATGTTTTTTCTACCACATGAGTCGTTAATATTTTGCAATCATTATTTTCAATTTCAGAAAATGCAATTGGCTTAACGCTATACGCACCGGGAAGTAATTGGACATTACCCGCAGGTTTCATTGTGTAAGGTGTACCACATTTGTATAGTTCAGCCATCACGCTACTTGGTCGGCCTTTGCGTGTTTTAAGAACGTCAGAAATTCGATAGCGGTTGCCACCAGAAAGGTATGTTTGATTTTTTAATATTGGAACTACGTTGTTTGGATGGGAGTCTTCAAGCGTATATACTTCGATTAACTCACATTTTAGTTGAATAGCGCTAATTTCCGTTATTGGCGTTACTTCTTTAGCTTCTTGTTTTACGGGGATTTTTCTAGTTACGCAGCCACTTAATGATAGAACGACTGCTAATCCTATAACTATATTTTTCATACAAAACCTGAATTAAAACAAAGGCCTTATAATATATATTTTATGTAAGTGTGGGTAGTTATAATTAGGCATATTCACAAGAGGACTACTGATGCAATTGCCAGTACTAACACTTGGTTAACAATGAGTGACGTTGCAAGATAACTATCTATCACTGTGATAACTAACGCCTACACGAATGTGGACTTCTGAGTTGCTCATTACATTGATTACTGAGTGAGGCCGGGGTTAATGGGATAAAAAAGCCCGCATGCAGCGGGCTTAGTATTTAGTATCAATTAGAAAGAAGTACGCTTGTAACGGCGGTACTCAGACTGCCAGTAATTAGCAGCGATCTTCTCTTTGATTCGTTCGTCTGTGTTTTTTGGCGCTTTATGTTGCTCGACCGCTTTTTTGGCAACAGCAAATGCAATCTGGTGAGAAACCTTTTGGATATCTTCCAGTGGCGGTAGCAAGGCACCTTTACCGTTGATTGCTAATGGTGAGCATTCAGCCAAAGCGCGGCTACTTTCCATTAGCATTTCGTCGGTGACACGGTGAGCGCCGACAGCCAGCACACCAAGGCCGATACCTGGGAAGATATAGCTGTTATTGCACTGTGCGATCGGATAGGTATTGCCGTTGTGCAATACAGGCTCGAATGGAGAACCGGTTGCAACTAATGCATTACCATCAGTCCAGCGAATGATATCAGCAGGTGTAGCTTCCACTCGGCTTGTCGGATTCGATAGCGGGAAGATAATAGGGCGCTCGCAGTGCTGGTGCATTTCACGAATAACATCTTCACTGAATAGCCCCGGTACACCAGATACACCAATTAGAACGGTAGGCTTGGCGTTGCGCATAACATCCAATAGTGAGATGTTATTGTCCTCAGCTTCCCATTTATTGATTTCATTACGTGGCTGAACAAGCTTCTTTTGGAAGTTGATCAGGTTAGGCATGTCGTCTACCAGCAGACCCCAGCGGTCAACCATGAATACTTGGCTACGAGCCTGCTGATCAGAAATACCTTCAGATACCATTTGAGCAATAATTGCCTCGGCAATACCACAGCCCGCTGAACCTGCGCCAAGGAAAGTAACACGCTGTTCAGACAATTTGTTGCCTGCCGCTTTACATGCAGCCAATAGTGAACCAACAGTAACGGCAGCGGTACCCTGAATATCATCGTTGAAGCAGCAGACTTTATCCTTGTAGCGCTCAAGTAGAGGCATTGCGTTCTTCTGGGCGAAATCTTCAAACTGGATAAGCGCTTCCGGCCAGCGCTGTTTCACTGCCTGGATAAATTCATCAACAAAGTTATCGTACTCCTGGCCGGAGATACGAGGGTGGCGCCAGCCCATATACATAGGATCAGAAAGACGCTGCGGGTTATTGGTGCCTACATCAAGTACAACTGGAAGCGTGTATGCTGGGCTAATACCTCCACATGCGGTATACAGGGAAAGCTTACCGATTGGAATGCCCATACCGCCGATGCCCTGATCGCCAAGGCCAAGAATTCGTTCGCCGTCGGTAACAACAATCACTTTTACATTTTGGCGAGAGGCGTTATTCAGCATATCTTCAATGCGATCGCGGTTAGGGTAGGAGATAAACAGACCACGACCACGACGGTAGATATTGGAAAAGTCTTCACATGCCGCACCCACTGTCGGGGTGTAGATGATTGGCATCATTTCAGTGATGTGATTTTCAACCAGGCGATAGAACAGAGTCTCGTTGGTATCTTGGATGTTTCGTAGGTAGATGTGCTTATCCATATCTTTATCAAATTTTTGGTATTGTTGATAAGCACGTTCGGTTTGTTCTTCGATGGTTTCAATAGCTTCTGGAAGTAGACCTTCCAGGTTGAAGAACATGCGTTCTTCGACAGAGAATGCACTACCTTTGTTTAGCAGAGGTGTTTCTAGCAACGCAGGGCCTGCGTAAGGGATATATAAGGGTCTTTTATCGTTTTTCATGCAATAGACTCTGTTTTTAGGGGTTGGTAGTTATCAATGAAAATTGTATACAACGTTTTCATTTAGGGGCTAATCGTATGCCTATAAGCGAGTTATTTCAAAGGCTGTAGGGATTATTTTCGAGAAAAGGATCATGTTTCTCTCTTTTTGGGGGGATTTCCCCCATCCCTTGTCACGTATGGGTTGAAAACAATATGCTGACTAAAATTATCAGTTAGGAAGTCATGCTGGTTATATGAGCAATTAGAGTGTTTCTTAATGTTGCTGATGGTGGCTGCATAAGAAAATAGCGCCAATTCTGATGCTTGTTTGTTTATTAAGGGAAGTCGATGATGGATGTTCAACTATTTCATTTTGATTGATGGCCTACAAGGATCTTTGTCTGGTGTTATTAATGATTGGCGGAGGAGTTGTCTACAGAGAAATTGGTTGTGATTCGATAGTGCCAATTAAGTTGAGGCTCATCATTGGGACTTGAGGGCACATGTATGATTTGAGACCTGGCTTGAAGCTCTTTCCCCATGATGAATTGATTGAAAGTAAGTATGACAAGGAAGTCAATTGCTGACAAAATACCATAAGAATTGGATTTAGCAGCAGAAACCGTACATGTCGCAGACGTTACCCATTGACTCCCTCAAAGAAACATTCCTTTCCCAGCTAACGCAACAACATTTGGTTGTTGAAGCCGAAACCGGTTCGGGTAAGTCTACCCGTTTGCCGCTTTGGGCAGCAGAAAAAGGCAGGGTGTTGGTTGTCGAGCCAAGGCGTGTTGCCTGTACGTCGTTAGCCGAATATGTCGCCGAGCAGATGGGCGAGTCGCCAGGGGAAAGCGTTGGGTATGCAATTCGTTTCGATAACCGATTCAATGATAATAGTCGTATTGTGTTTGTTACTCCCGGCGTTGCCCTGCGTTGGTTGAGTGAAGAGCACCTCGCGGCATTTGATACTGTGATTATCGATGAGTTTCACGAAAGGCGTTGGGATACCGATTTACTGCTGGCATTGATGATGAAGCTGAACAAGCACCGGCTGGTGGCGACATCTGCGACGATGGATGGGCAGCGCCTGTCGGACTACCTTGGAGCACATCGGTTGCAAGCACAGGGCAGAAATTATTCTGTCGAAGTGGCCCACCATGCTTCTGATAGCCGCAATATGCCGGATATAAGAGGGATCGAGAAGAAAGTCAGCGAAGCAGTAGTAAATTCATACCAGCAGCACCAAGATATTCTGGTTTTCCTGCCGGGGCGCAAAGAGATTGCGCAGTGTGAGTCCCATCTAAAACAAATTTTCAAAGAACAGATTGCATTAGGGGAGATGGATATTATTCCTCTTCATGCTTCTGTTTCTGACGAGGAAAGGCATAGAGCACTAACAGAAAGTGACAAGCAACGTATTATTTTAGCAACAAATGTTGCCGAGACATCGCTAACTATTCCGGGGGTGACGCTGATCGTTGATACGGGCCTTGAACGTCGTACACACCAGCGAAATGGCCGAACGGTACTGGGTCTTCATGCTATCTCGCGTGCTAGCGCCGAGCAGCGTAAAGGGCGTGCTGGGCGAGTCAGCGAAGGCTGTTGTATTCGTCTGTATGGCAAGGCTGCACCGCTTGAGGTACTGACACCACCAGAGCTGCATCGCGAGGAATTGGTTGAGCCAATGTTGGCAGCAGCCTGCTGTGGGTTTACTTTCGAAGAGCTAGCTTTTATAGATAGTTTACCGCACCAAACTCTCGATAAGGCCAAAGAAAAGCTGCTACAAATGCGGGCAATTGACGAGCAGGGAAAAGTGACCGCTCACGGCCAGCGGCTGTATCCGCTGCCGATTGACACCCTGTTTGCACACCTTATTACGGTAATGCCAGACAAGGCGAGCCAAGAAGCGATGGTTGATCTCTCAGCTGCGCTCAGTGTGCCGCAAAGGCTGTGGCAATTACCTAGCGGTGAAGAGAATCGTGAAATGTTGACGAGCTGGCAGCCTGTGGCTTGTGATGCTCTGACACTCGTTAAACTGCTTCGTGAACCGATACCCGATTTTGCCAATGTTGATGAAAGTGTATTAAAAGATGCTCGGCAGCTATCTGAACAAATTCGCGAAGCTTTGGAGTTACCTCAACTTGAAGTAGCAACGTCTATACGGCGGGATGCTTGGCTGCTAGCAGTAATGAAAGCCGTCCCGGAGATCGTGTATGTCAGGCGGGTAAAGCGTCGGCAAGCACTGGGGAATGGCTACAACGAGGTTGCAATTGGTCGTGATAGTCGGTTTGCTGAAAGTGCCGAGGCTGCAATTGTATTTGATCAGTTTGCACTGCCGGGTAAAGGCGTAAAACAAACGTTGTCTCTGGCTACCTGCATGTCTCCGGTTAGCTTGGATCAACTTAGCGCATTGGAGTTTGGCGAAGAAGTGCAGGGCAAGAGCCAGATAACTGATGATCATTGTTTGGTCGAAATACAGCGGGTATACGCAGGGCGTATTATCAATACGCAATGGCAACAGCCTCGGGGTCAGTCGGCTCGACAGGCGTTGGTTGAGATGATAATAGCAGGTTCTGCTCTGCCGGGACTAGCCACTAAAATTTCAGCTGATATTCACCAATGGAACCTTTATGTAGCGCTCGGACGATATCAGCAAGGTGTATGTTCACGTCCGGCAGCTCAAGTTGATACGACTGAATGGTTAAGTGAACAGTTGGAAGCTCTTGGTGTTGAATCGGCGGAAGATTTAGAATTGTTTAGCGTGGATGACTTTGTGTTTGACGGTATTCCGGACTGGGAGCGTGAAGAATTCGATCAGGCGTTTCCTTATCAGGTTGTACTGACTGATTTAACCATGCGGATTGAATACCATATTGCGAGAAAGTTGGTTACTGCCGTTCATGCTAGCGGAAAGCGGAAAACAGATCCAAAACGCTGGGAGCTACCACGCTGGCAAGGCTGGAGAATTCAATACCGCAAAGCAAGCAGAACGATAGATATTAAGTAATGGTTAGGTTTGAGTAGAGTGGCATGGAAACTATGGGACTTGGCACCTAAAAACTGGCACTTAAAAATAAGGTACCAAGTCAACTCAGTTTGTTTAGACTACGCTAATTTCTAATTGTGATACTTTCTTGTGGTAACTGGACAACCTGGCGAAAAGGAATCCGAGTACCATCAAGAAACCATGCTTCAACTAATACACTGTCTAATCCAGAGGTGGCGGTGAACTTACCTTTAAACTGCCCATCTTTGATTTGACCGGCAATAATTCGACTGCTGGTATCTGCAACTATCTCTCCATTATGTGTATGTCTATAGCTGCCATAAACATTGAGATACATCAGCTCATTGGAGTTCAGGGCGATATCTAGCATCACGGGATAGGAGCTCCGTAGGTTGAATCCACTTGGGATTACGATCTGATCAAAGGTTACCTTATTTTCGCTGCCCCCTCCGCCAGTACCGCCACCCGAGTCGTCACCGCCGCAACCTGATAGTGCAATAGCGAGGCTAAGAGATATTAGTATTTTTCTCATCATCTTTTCCTTTATCCGCTTATTCAAAGAGTTTATTGACGATAGCGTTAACACGTTGGTGCCAGTTGGTGTTTGTTTCGCCACCTGTTCTGGCAAATTCAGCAAGGTTTGGATAGGCTTCAAGTACATCAACTCTTTCAGATGGATGCGACCAATTAGAGTCTATGAGCAGGCCCCATGGTGTTCCATTTTCACCCCGAAAGCTGTCACAGTCCGGGCCGGGACACTTGCTTGGGTCGTAGACAGAGGTGTCGTTTGCAGTCGAGAAGAATTGCTCTGAGGCGAGAGAGGTCAGTGAATCTCCTTTCAGATGGATTTCGAGATCTCGGCCGGGGAATTCGACGTTGAATGCATCACCGTGGAAGCGCCCTTCCGGAGCAAAAATGAAAGGGTTAAGTGGCATGTCGGGACCGGTTGATATCGCTGAGTTAAATGGCACACTGACGACAAAACTAAATTGGTCAGCTGCATCCATAGTACACCCCTGCCATACCCGATAGAAATTACCGGCATTGCCGCTACATTGTGGTGGCGCTAATTCATCTTTTAAATTGCCTGAGATGACGATCACGGCAAAATCTTGCCCGTTTTCTATAACCGACTGATTGTGGATAGTTTTGTCATTGACAATGATTTTGGATAGATTTTCATTTACTAGAGAACGGGCAATATTGTCGAGCTGAACAGCAAAACCATTCGGGAACGATGCACCATAGGCTTGCAGCTTGCCGTAGATATCGTAACGAACAATGTTGCCTTCTTGGTTAGATATGGTGTCGACCCGATAGAATATCACGACATCATTAAAATCATAGTCGCCTTTTTGGGGCCAGTTATCTTCATAGGCAAGTGTGACCCATGTACCTTCTCCGGGATAGTAGGTGTGGGTAAGTGTTTGTTCTTCAATAGTGATTGGGTAGTCTTCAACTTCGCCATAGGTAACACCACCAAATGATGTTAGTCCGGAATTCTGACCAATCCTAAATCGAGCCCAGGTATTACCTGTCTGTGCGGATTCAGGAACCCGTATTTTGAGAGTATGTGAGCCGGGCATTAGAAATTCGTCGACAATGGCTTGCTCAGTGTCATTATCAAAGGTGTTATTACCATTCCAGTCAAACCAGCCGCTGACATAACTAACAGCTTCGCCGCCGACGACAACATTGATGAGTACATCTGAGCCTTGCTTGAAGCTTGAACCAAATGTGATGCCGTCTTCGTCATCTGGAGAGCCATCATTATCGTCAGAGCTTGGCGCAAATAATGCAGCACCTTCTGCATCAACTAAGGTTCCGAAGAAAAAATTCGGTCCAATGAAATGTCGAGGTCCGTTATTTTCCAGTGATGTTTTGTAGCTATCTGGGGCGTCGCCAAAATCAGTATTCTTTGCCGTGACAGGTGCACTGGCACAGCGTGCACCGTCGTTTTGGCCAGATGATGGACCATCGGCAAAAAACTCGGCCGTTGCGCTGAAAGCGTTTAGGTCACGAAGATCTAACCGATAAATCTTTCCGTCATTATTGTTGCTGATATACATAAAGCCGGATTTGTCAAAATACTGCGCTCCGAACGTGGTGGTACCGGACAGACCGGTTGATCCTTTGCGTGCAAAACTAGCATTGCCGGCCCCGTCAAAAGAGAATTGGTATAGGTCATTATTAGAATTTTCGACAGCAAATAACTCTCCAGTCTCTGGGTAAAAGGCAAAATCAGTCAGGGTAAGAGTTGCATCTGCTGCCGACATAATACGGATTGCAACAAGGTTGTCATCGCCTTGGCCTAGGTCGATTTTGAACATGCCGGAATTTTTGAGGTAAAGGAAGTAGGTATTATTAAAGACATCTCCAACGAAGAAACTTTTATCAGCTGGAAGGCCTTCTTGAACGGTTAAGTCTTCAACACGATAGATCTGATTGATACGGGTAATCGTAGCCGCACTTTTGTTCCAACCGTAGATGTAACGATCGGACTCATTAAAGCCAACTGCATTGATAACACCTGCCGCGCCGGTATTCGTACCGACCTCGCTATATTGACCTGTAGCGAGATCAACAGCGTAGACAGTTGATGGGCTTCCTTGGAAAAGGAACGCTTCTGTTGGGCAGTCGTCAAATGGCGATATAGCCAAAGCGGGCAAAGGAGCTGAGAGTAACCCTAAAGCGATGAGTAAAATCTTCTGTTTCATCATTAGGCAACCTTATTCCTATAGATAATGCTGTAGAGCATTTATCAAGAAGAATGCCAGATTTTCTTTTCGTACAAACTCCTAATCTTTATTGTTTTCTATCTGTAAGTTATGGAGCCAAATTCAAAAAGGAATGGTGATTCGCTTTCATATACATGATTTGCAAATTGAGTATGAAAGCGAAAAACAAGATTGGGCAAGGGTATATGATTAGTTATACCCAAGCGGATCCTAGGTGTAGGATTCATTTGGGTACATAAAGAGGTTTAGTTGCTTTGCGCCGAAAGCTTTGCCCGGATGAACTCTGAATGGTCAACATATATCAATTCAGCTACCTGACGTATGACGGCTTCTTCCTGTGGGTCGATAACCTTATCGGCATAGGCGATTTGCCACATTGCCTCGATTAACTGATATCGCTGTTCAGGCATCAAGGTGCGCAGTTTTGTGGTGAACTCGTACAGTGAAACGGATTGGCTTTTGCCACATTGCCTCGATTAACTGATATCGCTGTTCAGGCATCAAGGTGCGCAGTTTTGTGGTGAACTCGTACAGTGAAACGGATTGGCTGCTTTGCTGTCGCGCTTTATCGAGTAAGGAATTTGCGTGGCGTTCATCAATATCTAATAGATTTACCAGTAGGTGAGCTTTGGCGGACTCTTCCCGGGGATCGATTTCATAGTCTGCATTTGCAACTTCACATAACAGTGAAGCCATCGCGAGATTCATTGCGGGTGTATCTACAGCTCCTCCATCTGTCCCCTCATGCATAACCTGGCGGAATAGTGTACGTAATTGTGTGAACATGCGGTGCCTCTTGCTAATACAATATTATTACTCATATCTATGGCTGAACGTTCAATAAATCAAGATAGGGTTTATTGATTAATATATTTACTGAGACCTCGGAAAGTGCAGACTTGTTCCGTAAAAGTCGTTTCAACGAGAGAGTTAAATATTTAAAGCCTAATACTTAAACCGCTGGCGGAATTCTCTTGGTGTCAATGAACTCCATTTCTTAAACCGGGTACTAAAGTTGGCTGGGTTCGGATAACCACTTAACTCGCAAATATGCTGGATTGGCCATTCAGTTGAACTGAGTAAACGGGCTGCATACTCCATTCGCAAACGAGTGAGGTGAGACATAGGTCCATGGCCATAGTATTGCTGACATAAACGATGAAAGTGAGCTTCTGAGCAAGGGTGAAGCGCAGCTAACTCCGAGACTTGCCAGTTGCGATGAAACTGTTCCTGTGCTCGCGCAAAGACTTTTTCTAGCCGCTGAAGTGACGTAGGGCTAGACGTTGGCAGGCGATGCGACACGAGCAACCTGATTTGCTCGACTAGGTTTTCCCCCAGTTCGTGTCCGACAGGGTAAGGCAGTGACATCGATTGATGAAGGCAGTCGATTGATTTTCTCAGTAAGTCGGCACAACGGGTGTCACTGTAGGTAATATCATGCGGTAGAGTGTTTTCCCATATCCCTCCGGATGCGAGCATCACCCAGGCTACATCCCAGCTTTCTGTATTGTTATCGTCAAGTTCGATACCAAATCCGTTTTCATGGCCGGGAGGGACATATATCACGCTGTTGGGGATGAGCTGCCATTTCCGTGATGGCGTATCTAACCATCCTTTGCCACAGCAAGTAAAAAGCAACATATGCATATTCGGGTTACGACGGTAAATAGTGAAACTGTCACGGGCGTAATTTATTCCGCACTGGACTATCTGGTGCTTTTCCAGGGCGACGAGCTGTGCCTGATCAACGATGGTCGAGCGGCATTGATCAGAAATTTCAAAATACTCAGGCCATCCCATGACGGTATATTCCCCCCTTCAAAAATTTTGATAGCTTTGCAAAAGTTTACAAGAGGCTAGCATAAGTTGTTTTTTGTCTTTGAGCGTATGATCTCTATTACATTAGAAAAATAATAAAAGGAGGCAAATATGCACAACTGGCGAACTTCTGCTGACAAAGACTTCTGGCAAAAAACCTGGCGCTTGGCGATTCCGGTTTCAATGCAATCTATGCTATTTGCCATCCTGGGTTTGGTGGATGTCATGATGGTGTCCAAACTGGGCGAGGCACAGGTGGCCGCCGTTGGTGTGGGTAACCGGATCTTCTTTTTTAACCTGCTGTTGATCGTTGGTGTGAGCGGGGCGGTTGGCGTGCTGGCTGCACAGTTTTTTGGTGCAGGCAAAATGGATGGAGTTAGACGCACATTGCTGCAATCGTGGGTATGCGCCATTGTATTTACTGTACCGTTTGCACTGTTGTATCGTTTTTCTCCGGCAGAGCTGGTGAGCTTTGTGACTGATGATCCGGTGTTCGTTGAGCATGCAACTAGCTATTTGTTCGTGTGTGGTTGGAGCATTATATTTACTGCGATTGTCGTGCCGCTGGAATCGGCGTTGCGGGCAGTAGGCGAAGCTAAAATGCCAACTGTCGTCGGGTTGATTGCCGTGCTGATCAATGCGGCCTTGAATGCACTGCTGATTTTTGGTTTATACGGTTTTCCTGAAATGGGAGTCGCGGGCGCAGCTCTGGGTACGACGATTTCTCGCGGCATACAAACCGTGATTTTACTTGTTGTCACTTGTTGGAAGTACAATGCTATTTTGCCAAAGGTTTCTGATGTTGATGCCGCGGTAACCCCTAAAGCACGCAAGAAGTACCTGTCTGTTGCCTTACCCATGATTATTCATGATGGCGGTTGGGCGATGGGCTTATTGGTATATAACTACATTATCGGTCAGCTTGGTGTCTCTGAACTGGCAATTATCAGCTTGTTATCGCCGATTGAAGG
>Ga0209379_10002521_pt1 | contig 11081 bp, 10 predicted proteins | sample tdDd001_FD_187124 | JGI IMG/M metagenome (GOLD analysis project Ga0209379, IMG submission 187124) | Marine sediment microbial communities from the Atlantic coast under amendment with organic carbon and nitrate - tdDd00.1 (SPAdes)... | ecosystem: Environmental > Aquatic > Marine > Coastal >...
TGCCAGATAGACCGCTTTGTCCTCCTCCGGTAACCATGTCACTTTAAAGGCGTTTGCCATGAGTGTTTTTAGTTCATTTTTGCTGAACTCACCTTCTTGCTGCAGTTCAATCAGGTTCTCGTTCATATAGGCTCTGAAATAAGCCGGATCGTCAGAGTTGATGGTCGCTAGCATGCCTTTGTCCAGCATGGTGCGAATTTCATTCGCGGTTAACGACTGCACCACAAACCGGTTGGACACCGGACATACCGTCAGGCCTAGTTGTTTTTCAACAATAAGCTCACACAGTTCATCTGATTCAAGAGAGTTAACGCCGTGGTCAATACGGTCCACGCCAATCACTTCGATAACCTGGCGGATATGGTCTAGCGTGTTTTTCTGATTCACATCGCAATGCATAGTGAGTTTCAGGCCCCATTGCTTTGCCAGAGCAAACACGTCTTTAAATTTCACCGGTGGATTGTTGTATTCGTCTGAATCGAGGCCAACGCCAACCAGCCAACCCAGATACGGTTTAGCCATTTGAAGGTGCTCCATGGCAGACTCTGCTGACATGTCGCGCAGAAAACACATGATCAACTGGCTGCGGATGCCTAATTTTTGTTCTGCATCGACCTGAGCTTTTCTAATTCCCGTTATGACTGTTTCAAACGTAACACCGCGTGAAGTATGGCCTTGAGGATCAAAGAAAATCTCGGTGTATACGACATTTTGTGATGCTGCTTTCTCCAGGTAATCCCAGGTGAGTTTATAAAAGTCGGATTCATCGATTAGTACGCTCATTCCGGCGTAATAAATGGTTAAGAAAGAGGGGAGATCGTGAAAATCATAGGCCGCTATCAGCGCCTCGGGACTGTCGAAAGGTAGTTCAATCCCGTTTTTCTCAGCAAGTGCGAAACTTAGCTCCGGTTCCAGGGTACCTTCAATGTGAACGTGAAGTTCTGCTTTGGGCATGCCTTCAATAAATGCCTGCATCAACGCCTTCCTTTTATTATTGGTCAGGCACTGACTGCAAGCTTTGTTCCCGCTAACTGTACTGTCTATCCAGTTGAATTTTATACGATATATTAATTTACCTTTTGGTGGCTTGATTCATTTCGGTGCAACAATGCCCGCATTGCTGGCAGGCATTTTACTCTACTAGCGGCGAAGCTTGGGCTTGCCCCGTTGCCAGAACTGGGCGCCGTCGTAGGGTAAATCGTCCTCAACGGTAAATGTTTTGTCGGCGATAATTTTACCTTCAAGTTCCAGCGTCATGCGCCAGTCGCCTACCTTGTTCTCCAGCGGCTCCCATAGCGTATCGCCTAAATAAAAATCCCAGTTGTTGGAGCGGACGTATTCTTCGCCATCAAAGGGCGGCATGGGAATACCGTCTTCATCCGGAATGTCGGGATGATAAATGCAGTAGCGTACCTTGCTGTTTTTAGCGCGTTTGATATTCACTATGAATCCAAACTCAATATCCAGCTCTAACGGAATATGATTAGTGAAAGTTTTAATTTTAGGTAGGGCTTTATCGTCGGCATCCCACTTTGAGTGAATACCATAGGTCACGATTTCGACAATAGGTTTGGGTTTAGCCATGAACGGGGTAACTTCGTTTCTGATAATTTGTATGACAATAGATGTACTATAACAGAGATACGTTCTCTTCGCTGCCAGAGTGTGGCAAAGTGTATGTATTATTGTTTAATTTTATAAACTTATGCTTCAGCACAAAACCAAGCGAAATGCATTCAAAACGCTAGTACATAAACTGGCGACAGCCGGTTGCATGGGCTCCATACTCACCGGTTCCTTACTCATCGGCTCTACAGCGGCACAAGCAAGTGTGACTTCCGCGGTGTTAGACGAGCAGGCTGGCTTTCAGTCCGTAACCTGGACGAACGATACGGTATTAGTGTCGGGGACCCATGGCAGCGTGTATTTGTCTCATGATAACGGGAAAAATTTTACCCGACTTAACTTACCTATGGGTACAGAAGCCTTACAGTTTCGCGATAATCAGTGGTTTGAAGATGGTCATATTGTCGTAATGAGTGCAGGCGAGGGTGAACAGTCGAGATTGTACTATTCAGCGTCAAAGGGCAACGACTGGCAGTTGGTCAAGCAAGGTGAACACGAGCACGTGTTTTTTGATTGTATGTCCTTTACACGTGGTGGCGAGGGCTGGCTGTACGGCGACTCAGATGATGAAGGTTTGTACATTCTGCACACTCCGAATGCCGGGAAGGATTGGTCCCGAAAAGCGCTGCCGTTCAACGCAGCACCTTCAGAAGGCGGGTTTGCGTCCAGTGGTACTTGTATTACCGCAAATGAAACCTTGGTGGCAGCAGGCACAGGCAATAGTGGGAAGCCTGCATTATTGCTAAAAAAAGGGCAGCAGGACTGGCAGCGTATTAGCAGTTTGTTCGAAGGTGGTGAAGCCGCAGGGATGTTTAGTTTGCAAGTCTCTGAAAATACCCTGTACGCCTTTGGCGGCAGTTTAAAGCACGAACAACCAGCCACCGCGTTTACGTTCGACCTAACGGAATCTGTTTGGCAAGCACTGCCAACACCGCCCTTAAAAGGCGCTATTTATGGTTCGGCGCTGTATTTCTCAGCGAGCCACAAGGCGATACCGTCTATTTTGATCAGCAATCCTCAGGGCGTATTTGCGTTATCCCCTAAGACTAAACAATGGCAAAAAGTCAGTAAAAGCAATATATGGAGCCTTGCTTGTAAAGCCGATGAAGGCTGTATTGGCGTGGGTAAAGGCGGCGTGGTTGAAAAATACTCTCACGAGCTTTTGTCGGTCGGCCAATAGTGCTTCCCTCTGAACTAACTTCCTTATGGTAGACGTAACTAAAGCGGCACAACTTAAACACGCAAAACGCCAGGCATTAGCCTGGCTGATTGGCGCCGCCATAGTGTTTGTAGGCTTGACCGTTTTGCAAACAATTGCGCCTGACAACGCCGCATTGTGGTGGGTTCAGTTAGTGAAAATGATAAGTGAAGCGGCATTGGTGGGCGGGCTCGCCGATTGGTTTGCGGTGAGCGCATTGTTCAGGCCTATACCCGCCTCACACCCAATACCACACACCAATATTGTGGCAAACAACCAGTCTGTTATTGCGCAGAACCTGGCTGTATTTGTGAAAGACAAGTTTTTTCATAACGATGCAATTGAAACCCTGGTGTCAGGCAGTCACCCTGCGCGAGCCATGGGAGAGTGGTTACAACAACAGAGTAACGCAGCGCGACTGGCAAAGTACATCACCGATAGTCTTGCCGGACTGTTACACGTTATAGACGATGCGCCGGTTAGAGCGGCATTGCACAAAGGCGTTCACAAAGCCTTGGGCCACATTGAACTGGGGGCGATTGTGGCTGGCGGGGTAAAGGTGATGACCCGGGACGGTCGGCACCAGAAGCTGCTAAACAAGCTGTTGGATAAACTTTCGGAATCGTTGCAGCAGGAAACAACCCAGCAATTTATCGCTGAAAAACTCACCGAATGGCTGAAAACCGAACATCGAAGGTTGGAGAAAATTCTGCCCTCCAGTTGGCTAAGCGAGCAAGGGGCTGGCATTGCGGTAAGTGCTCTGGCACATGTTTTGGCTGACGTTAATCAGGATCCACAGCATCCGATTCGGGTGGAATTAAACACTCAGCTCACCAGGTTTATCGATGATCTTGAACACAATGCAGATGCACATCAAAAACTGAATGAATTCAGAGATCGCCTGCTTAACAGTGAAACAGTCGGGCAGTATCTAAATAGTATTTTTGCTGAAATGCGACAGTGGCTGGATAGTGACATTGCAGCAGAAAATGGCCAGATTCGGACGCGTTTAACTACGTGGTTACAGGCCAGTGGTACTAAGTTAGCGCAGGACAAAGCGTTGCAAGAGGCTGTGGATCACCACATTGGTGAGGCTGCGCGTTACGCCGCACCAGAAATGGCTGATTTCCTGGCTGGGCACATTCGTAAAACCATTGAAAGTTGGGATGCAGCACAATTGTCCCAACAAATAGAATTAAACATTGGCAAAGACCTGCAGAAAGTCCGCATAAACGGCACCCTGGTTGGTGGACTTATCGGCGGCCTGTTGTTTGGTATCGAACAGCTTATTCATTTCTCGTTGTAATTTTCTTTTGCGTTAAGTGATTAAACTCCTTGCTGAGCCAGTCTGCAAAAGGTTCACTTTACTACAAAATCCCCACTAAATGACGCATTTTTAAAGCATTTGAACACCAAGTTTATGTTAATTGATGCAATTTAAACTAAAGATCAACTTGAATGAGTATTGAATTACAAATGCAAATCATTATCATTATGGCAATTTGATTTCGGGAGGTATTCATGGACGTCATTGTTCAGGGTGGATGGGTACTGTGGCTGTTAATAGTGATGTCTGTGTACTCACTGGCAACCATTGGCTTTTTGTCGGTACAAGCACGTTCGGTCGTTGTGCCAGCAGATACCACTTCATCAACATCACAGGTAATTACCTGTTTACAAACGATTGTAGGCAACAACACCTCTTTACAACCGGCAGCGTTGCAGGAAAAACTGACGGCTGCCGCCTACACACAATTTACTCAGTTCAGGCAGTCTATGGGCCCGCTGGAAATCATCGCCGCAGCAGCGCCGCTGGTGGGGTTACTTGGCACTGTGCTGGGGATGATAGATGCCTTTTCAGCCCTTTCTCAAATTGAAGGGCAGATCGATCCGGCAGTCTTAGCTGGTGGTATTTGGAAAGCCTTGCTAACAACCGCTGCAGGCCTGCTGGTAGCAATTCCCGCCCTTGTGGCCTGGCACATGCTCGACAAAAAAGTCGAGCAAAGTGCAGCGCGAGTAAATCAGTTTATTGTTGATACAACCGCAGGCGCCTAAGTCATGTTGTTGTCACCATCCCGAAAAAAACCTTCGATAGGACTGACTCCACTGATTGATGTGGTGTTTATTCTGTTGATTTTTTTCATGCTGGTGATGCAGTTTCAACAGTTCCAACAGAACCCGATTAATTTACAAAAACAAACCGAACGTGGTGCTAATGTCGTTGAATCTGAATCGATAACGGTATTAGACAACAATACTTGCGAATGGCAGTTAGCTCATCAATCCTGTAAAGACGTGCTGAATCACCTATTACAACGGCAACCTGGTAGGGTGATGGTAGGTTACGCGCCATCTGCAACACTTCAACAAGTGATGCACTGGCACGACAAGTTTATTACTTCGGGTTTGACTGTCTCGCTCGCTGTCCCCGTGAACAATGACAATGGTGGCAGTGAAGCATCAACAGGGGGCTTGCAATGAAGCCTTCGTTAATGGTGAAAGCCGCTCACAAGCCAGACATTGAGCCAGTACTGCCGTTGATCAATGTCGTGTTTTTGTTGCTCATCTTCTTCCTGATGACAGGCAAGCTGGTAAAGCCGCAACAAGCGCATATTCAGGCGCCCCAACAAATCCGAACCGTAGACGACATTAAAGCGGAATCTGATGAATGGTTATATGTTGATCAGCGAGGTGAGCTGACGTATCGGCAAAACGTGGTCAGCCACCCTTGTGAACATGAACTGCAACAGTATAGTCCGCTCGTCATTTTTGCCGATGCCCAGATCACAGGTAAAACACTCAATGTCCTGCTTGGCAAACTGGCCAACTGCAACATTACCGATATTGCCGTTATTACCGAGAGGACCAGTCAATGAAGATTGTGTGGTTCAGTGCGTCGGTAGTGGTACATGGTGCGGTATTAGCCGGATTATTCTGGGGAAGTCAGGCAACGTCAGGCATGGAGGCAACGGCGACAGGGTTAACTGCAGCGATATCTCAGCAAGCGGCCAGACTGGTTTTAGTCGCACCACCTAAACCTGAAAAGTCTGACGTAGAGTCAAAGCCGGCGTCTGATTTACCTGAACTGACCGATGCGCCAGAACAACCGAAAGTTGTCGAAACGCCAGTCAGTTCAGACGATGATGCTTTAGCAAAGGTGTTGGAAAAGCCTGTCGAGGCCGAACCCACTCTTGCGCCTGAAATAGAAGCAACTCCGCCGCCACAACCAGTAGAGCCTAAACAATTCAACAAAAATGAAGCGTTAGTAAAAGCAAACGAGGTGCCAGAACAAGAGGTTGCAGCATCAGAGCCCGATGTTGAAGCTAAGCCGACAAATGACGTCGAACCAGAATTGGCAAGTCATGAACCGGAGATGGCAGAACAAGCGCAGTCCGCGCAACAAGCCTCATTAGGTCAACAGGGAGACAATGCAGAGAAAGCCTCAGTCACGGGCGAACATAACGATGCTGCTTTGCCCTGGGCCGAATACAAAGCAATGGTTTACGCTGCGATTAACGCTCAGAAAATTTACCCCAAACAAGCCAAAATTCGCCGAATCGAAGGGGTGGTTACCGTTCGATTTGAAGTGAATCACAATGGTTTGGTCAGTCAGTTCGAAATAATAAAAAAGGCGAAAAGCCGTTATCTCAACCGCAGTACACGCGAACTATTCGCCGACCTGAGGTTGCCACAACCAGAATCTCAGATTCTACATCTTTTACCGTCAACCATGACGGTACCTATTAAATATTCGCTCAATTGAGGTTAACACATGAAACTGCATCCAATAGCGATTGCGCTTGGAATGACTATGGCTGCCGGTGCGGTAGCACAAGAAGAACAGCTACCTACGGTAGAGGTGAAAGCAAACGCCTCTGATGTCGACAAAATTGTGGAAGTTGACGGTCAGCGTGTTAGCGCAGTGGAAGGCGCACAAGTAATTACATCCGACTATATTCGCGCTCAGCAGGCGACTACCCTGGCTGATGCGCTGCGCAAAACAACCAGTATTCAAATAGATGAAGAAGGTGGCCCACAAAGCTCACTGATTTATATTCGCGGTTTCTCACAAGACCAAATCAGTGTGCGCGTTGAAGGCGCGCCAAAGAACTTCAACCTGGTTCGTCACGGTGGAGCAGGCAGTACCTGGCTTGAACCCGATATGTATAAAAGCGTCAGCGTAATTCCTGGTGTGGCATCAAACGTATACGGAAACGGCTCACTAGGTGGCGTGGTGATGTTTGAAACCAAAGACCCGGAAGACATTGCAGGCGACAAAGACTGGGGCCTGACATTGCGCGGTGGTATCGAAACCAATGGCGAAAGTCAGTATGTGAGTGTTGACGGCGCGAAAATCATCAACGATCAGTGGGCGGTATCCACCACGATTATCGCGCGCGATACAGATCCATACGAAGACGGTGAAGGTCGTGAAACGCTGGAAGGATCAACCGGCACTCAGGACGTAAATGGCCTCTTTAAAGCGGTATTCACACCCACTGACGAACAGCGCGTTGAAGCGTCGTACCAGCGTTTGGAAAAAGACTATACCGCAAGAACCACAACAGGTAGCGGCGCATATAGTGCACCGTCTGACACTGAACTCACTGACGAAACGTACAGCCTGATGTATGCGTTTAATCCGGAAGACAACGACTGGCTGAATCTGAAGGCGCGTGTTTCACAAACGTCGACTGAGCGCTGGCGATTAACGGAAGGTGACACTGATCCTTCTATCTGGGGTGTAGAAACCACCTATGCAGAACTTGAAAACATCGCCACCCTGATACAGAGCGATAACGTACTGCATCAAATCCGCTTTGGTATCGACTACACCTACGACGACGTACTGACAGCCTATACCAATGCCAGTGGCTTGCCAATCGAACGTGAACGCACTCAGTTGGGTGGTTATATCAGTGACACCGTTTATATCGGTGAAACCCTGGAGTTGGTGGGAAGTTTGCGCTTCGACAACTTCGAAAATACCAACGAAGGCACGTCGATTAACGAGTCGGCAGTGTCGCCTAAGATCAATGTGAATTGGTCTCCGTTTGAAGAAACAGCGGCTAAAGGCCTGTCATTTTATGGCGTTGTTGGTTCTGGTTTCAGAAGCCCAGCGGTGCACGAAGCATTTGGCCGAGGCGACCCGGCTCCAGTGTGTGGACGTCGAAGCTGTTCTATGCTGGAACCTAACGAGTCATTGAAAGGCGAGAGCAGCGACAGTTGGGAAGCAGGCTTCAAATATAACAGCACCGCACTGTTTACCAGTAGCGATCAGCTGAGTTTCCAGGTTGGTTATATTAAAAACGATGTGGAAGACATGATTTCTCAGCAAGAAATCGGCCAGACTGAATTTGATGTTGACGGTGACGGCAGCGACGATACGGTGCTGATTAATCAGTTCCAAAATATCGATCACGCCGAGATTGACGGTATTGAAGTGTCATTCAACTACACCAGTGATTTCTTATTTGCTGTTGTCAGTGCACAAAATCTGGATGGTACCGACAGCACCGGTGCAAAGCTGGCTGACATTGCACCTGCCAGCTTAAATGCCACCCTGGGTACGTATTTGTTCGACGGTAAATCACGTGTGGGTATCGACATGACATCACGTCAGGATCGCCGCTATGTTCAGCGAAATGTTGAACGTTACCGTGAAGATTACCGTATATTTGATGTGTTCGCCTCTTACCAGTTCAGCGATAACCTGCTGCTGCAACTGCGAGTCGCTAACCTGTTTGATGAACTCTACGCAAAGCGTGCGATCACGACTAACACAGATGGCGAAGATGTCACGACCTACCAACCCGGCCGTAACATCAAGCTGACTGCTGAATATAAGTTCTAAACAATGAAACGCTTTCTGATCACGCTTCATCGGTGGGTGGGATTTCCGTTGGGGATCCTGTTTACCCTGACTGTGCTTAGCGGCATTGTGACGGGGTTTGATGACTTGTTGGATATGCTCAAGGGATATCCTGCCTCGCAGGTGACCCTGAGCGATAGAGAAATGACGCTGGGCATCGATATACTGGCACAGCGTCACTCGGGTGCCCGACAAATAGCATTGCCTAACGAGACTCAGCCGGTGTTTACGGTGGTTATGCGGGGTGAACGCTATGTTTACGCCAGTGATCTTACGTTATTACACCATGAAGTCAGTGATCGGAATGGATTCTTCCCGTTTGTCCTGCGCCTGCACCGCAATTATTTGCTTGGTAGACAAGAGACGGCGGGATTGTCCGGCGCAGAGTGGGTTGCCTGGGTAGGGCTAATTAGTCTGGCTATTAGCCTGCTGGGCATTTACCTGTGGTGGCCTCATAAGCGCACCTTTAAGCTTAAACGTCTGGTACCTACCAACAACAAAGCATCCAGCTATTACTTCTCTCACTTAACAGCCGGTATTGTTACCGTGGTGTTTATTTTGCTGTTTGCGATAACCGGGGCGGGCATTACTTACCGTGCAATTGCGCAGTCGCTGTTATTGCCGGAGCCTGCGAGTCAAACATCCCCCGCGCAGCCTGTTTATGTATCAACAGGGTGGAAGCATGCCATTTCCACCGCCAAATCTGTGTTCCCCGATGGTGAGCTGGTCAGTGTTTCAATGTCTGCGGGACGCAGAACGCCGCCCGAGTATGCTAATGCGGCGCAATTTCGCTTTCATACCAACGGAGACTGGTTTGGTCTGGCCGGATCGGTCGTCTATATCGACAAAACCAATGGTGCCTATTTAGGGCATCAGGCTTTTGCCGACTACCCAGCAGGGCAACAGGTTTATGAGTTGCTGCTGCCTTTACACACAGGCCGAGGCCTTACGCCCCTCTATATGGTTATCATGCTGACGGCTATGAGCTTAACGCTTGTCATGGTGGTTGCCGGCATTACCAGCTTTGTGCGTAAAAAATCGAAACTGGAAAAGCAGGTCAGCCGTGCGTTGACGTCGGCATTGCCGTTTATCGCAAAAAAATCTAACCCTTAACCGTCAAAATCAACAGGTATTGTGTCATGAAACAACTTTTATTAATTGCCATGGTGAGTGTGGTTTGCAGTGTAGTTGCAGTGAATTGGCTTTCGCCTTCCGCAGGGGCATCTGCCGGAGGCGGTCACAACAATCAACAAGGTATGGGCCAGCGTCAGGCAGTGCAACAGCCGGGCGGTAATCGTCAGGGCGGACAAAGACAAGGCGCGCAGGGACAAAATACAGAAAGCGCTCAAGCGGGCAATGGTCGACAGGGTAACCGCGGTGGCGAACAGGCAGCAGCAGGTGGTCAGCGTCAAGCGGGACATGGTGGCCAGCAAGCCGGTGGTCAAAGAGGTGGAAATCGCGGCGGCGACAGCAGTGAAATGTTGGCCGGTGAACGTGGTCAGCGTCAGGGTAACCGCGGCGGTCAAAGCAGCGGCGCACTACCGAGCGGTGGTCATACACATGGCGGGAATGATCAGGGTGAAAGAGCGGGCGGCAATAGCGGGCAAGGCGGAAGAAACAACCGTATTGCCGGGTTCAGTGCAGGTGATATAGAAAATAGCCTGGCAGACATGACAGCTAAACTGGCGCTATCACCCGACCAGCAAGCCATTATCAGACAAGCACTGGAAACGTATCAGCAGAGTGCCAAAACAGCGCGAGAGCAATTTATGCAGACGCGCGCTCAACTCACCGCACTGGATGTTACGGTGGCGACTTACGAAGAAGACAAAGCCCGGGTGCTGCAAAGCGCTCAAGCTGCCTATCAGGAGTTATTACTGTTAACCGTGTCCACCCGTGAGGCGATTTATCAGTCATTGAATTCTACTCAACAGCAGATCCTCACTAATCTGGAAGCCTGATCACAACCCGTAGTTTCGCTATGGGAAAGCCAAGTGTAAAGATACGTTAAGGTCCTTTGACTTGTGTGATTTATAGCGTATCTATGTCGCTCAAATAGCAATATTTTATAGACATAACAGAGTGATATCAGTGATTAGTACAAGGGTGATTAAGCAATGCTGAAGGGATACGGACCGGTAATTAAAATTGCATTGCTGCTGATTATTATTGGCGCGCCTGCTTACGCGCTTTATAGCATTTATGCCCCTGCAGCCAACGACGAGGCACAATTGCTGGCGCCTGTGCGTCGCGGCGATTTAGAGACAACCATAGTGGCCACCGGGCAACTTGAGCCTAAACGTTACGTGGAAGTAGGGGCGCAGGTCTCTGGCCAGGTTGATGCGATTTATGTTGAAGAAGGTGACGTAGTTACCGAAGGCCAGT
>Ga0209379_10002524_pt1 | contig 11077 bp, 14 predicted proteins | sample tdDd001_FD_187124 | JGI IMG/M metagenome (GOLD analysis project Ga0209379, IMG submission 187124) | Marine sediment microbial communities from the Atlantic coast under amendment with organic carbon and nitrate - tdDd00.1 (SPAdes)... | ecosystem: Environmental > Aquatic > Marine > Coastal >...
ACGATATTAATGAGCATGATTACTGGTACATAGTTTATAGTTAAACTGTGCAGACTGGTCAAGAATTCTGAGTTTCCTTTATAGTTTCTTAAAGTACAAAAAAAAGAAGTCTTTCGACTTCTTCCTAATATACATCTATAGTCCTACGCTGATATCCTTTTTAAAGAATCTATCTGATCCCCGTTCCCAAGCACCATCAATTTATCCCCTTCATTCAGCATAGTATGAGACCTGGGATTTAGCTCCATCTCTCCATCTTTTTCTATCCCTATTACAATAAGGTTGGTTCTCTGAGGAATCTTGGCCTCTCTCAGATTACTCCCAATGAGCTCACTGCCCCTCTTTAGCTCCACCGCTGCAAAATTTAGCCCCTCCAGACTGTGGTGCTGGCTCATTACATCTAAAAAACTCACTATCTCACTCTGGGTAGCTGTGGCAAACATCCTGTTCGCTGCTATCTCAAGAGGAGATATTATCTTGTCTGCTCCGGCTCTTCTCAGCTTAGCTCCACTACTTGTTTCTACCGCTCTTGTCACCACTCTTATCCTGGGATTGAGATCCTTGGCACTGAGTGTTACAAAAAGGTTATCGGCATCTGTAGACAGTACCGAAAGAAGTACGCCAGCCACCTCTACACCGGACTTCTTTAATACCTCATCATCTGTGGCATCTCCCAGTATATAAAGGAGCTTATCTCCATACTTACCTACCATATTCTCTACACTTTCAGGTGATTTTTCTATCACTACAAAGGGGTGCCCCTTCTTCATGAAGCCTTCTATAAGTTTTCTTCCTGTACGACCATTCCCGGCGATTATATAGTGTCCTCTTAATTTCTCTATTCTTTTATCCATCTTTACACTCCTGAGGTATGACTTCATCTCCCCCTCTACAAAAAAGGTCGTCAGACTAGTCGCTGCATAGATTACCACACTCATTCCGGAAAAGATCAATATCCCTGTAAATAGTTTTCCCTCTGTAGAAAGAGGTGATATCTCTCCAAAACCCACAGTGGATATAGTTATCGCTGTCATATAAAGGGCATCTATAAAACTATATCCCTCCAGATAAATATATCCAATTGTTCCGAAAACTCCTATTCCCAGCAAGACCCCTGCAGCCATCCATACTTTTTTTAGTCTCTTGTCCATAAAAGATACCCCTTATTTTTTGTATATAAAATCTACACCTTGCTTCTTAAGAGTTTCTTCGGATTTTTTTTCATTTTCCTTCATCTTATAGATTATTTTACCTCCATAAGATTTCACCATATCTATGATTTCAGTGTTTTCAGAGTCACTGACCTCTACCATAGTAGGCTCTATAAGAGACAGAAGGCTCTTATCCAGCCTCTGATTTCCTTCCTTTATAAGAAATTCATACCCCTCTTCCACATAGTCTAAGATCTCTTCTACATCATTCCAGCCTTCAAATCCCTTTATCTCAAAGCAGATATTTTCCTTATTCAGTTTATATTTTTCAAGCATACTTTCGATATTACTGAATAAAAAGTCATTATCCTTTATATAGTTGACTCTCAGTGTATAAAAAAACTTCTTATCCAGGTACCCCTTTTCCTTGGCTAGTCTCAGAGACTTATCCTTGATCTTAGAGATGAAGAATTCAAAAAAGTTTTCCTCTAATACCCAGTTATAGATCTCTTCCTTTTCAAGACCCATTGTATCGGGAAACTCCTTAATTACTTTATAACCATATATTTCACCATTTCTGATATTTCTTACAGGTATAAAGTTTATCTGTACATCCTCTACTGCTTTTCTAATATTTCCACAAAATGTCAAGCTTTACTCCCCCTAAATAAAAGGCTTCAGACTATAACAAGTCAGAAGCCTTTCAACTTATATTGAATAATTTTATTATACCTTATCTCACAATTTGTGTCAATTTTAAGCTCTATATGACAAACTTTTAACCTTTTAAACGCCTTTAACCCACTCACGAATAAGATTAAGGTCCACATATCTGTATTCCTTAAGTTTTTGATCTGAAAGATCCTCTTCTATATCACACTCATACATCTTTTCCGCTACAGTATGGGCTCCCTCTATAAACTTAAGAGAGTTTTTATCCCCTTCACATACACCAGCTGATATAGCTATGGACTTATAAGGGTTACTTGAGTCTGCTATATTTGACATGATAGGATCTGTAAGAAGCTTATGTCCCTTATGTACCTTATCTCTCACAAGGTTTAAGACATCTAAGAACTTTCCCTCTTTTAAAAAGATTACCTCGTCTGTTTCCTTATAAAAGTTATATACTTTTTTATTATTTGTCACCAATACATACTTCATAGTTACTCCCCCCTTTTTGTTCTACTTTATTACAACAAAACGTGAACACTGTCAACATCTTAAAAAAAATTTTTAAAACATCTTCTGAAATTCCCCATTTCTAACCAAACATCTTTTCATCAAATATCTGGCTGGCTAGATCTACAAACTTGCTCCTGTGTACCTGATTCAGGGTAACATGTGCTGTTTCCTCTATCCCCTTTAGCCACTCCACAGCAGCATAGAGACCGGATTTATCCGGATCTACTCTAGATACTGTCTGCTGACCGATATCTCCGATAAGGATCATCTTACAGTTTTCTCCTATTCTTGTGATGATAGATCTCATAGCATGAGCATCAAAGGACTGTGCCTCATCTAAAATTATCACCTTATTTATAAAACTCGACCCCAGTATAGATGACACATCCAGCACATCCATCTTCCCCTTGCTTTTTAAGGCTGTCATCAGTTCCACTCCGCTTTTACCCTTTTTACCCCTTATCTCACTTATATTTTCAAGGGTTGTTGTGTAGTTTCCAAAATGAGTAAGGAGCTTCTCTTCGGTGTCCCCTGTGGTAAATCCCTGATAGCTCCATTTATCTATGGGAGAGGTGTTTTTACCTACTACCACCTTTTCATACACCTCATGTTCCACTACCTGCTCCAGGGCTCCTGCTAAGGCTAGCAGGGTCTTACCACACCCCTGTCTGGATGTTATGGTCACAAAGGGTATCTCAGGGCTTAAAAGAGCCTCCATGGTGAATTTTTGCTTTATATCCTTAGGCTTTATACCAAAAGCATTCCCATCTTCAAACTTAAGCCTTACAAGCTTGTCTTTTTTTCTGTCATACCTTGCCAGTATCTTTTCATAGTCGTACTCAGTTGTTCCAAGGAAAAACTGATTGGGATACATAGCCTCTATCCCCAGTTCGTGAAGAGGCAGCTCCCCCTCCCTGTAAAACCTTTTTACATCCTCTAGCTCTACCTTTTTTTCCAGCACTCCACTATACATATCCTCTAACTTATGCTTGTCTGAAAGGTCTATATGTTCACACTTTATCCCAAGGGATGAAGCCTTTAGCCTCATACTTACATCATTCGTTATAAGGATATCCCCCTTGTGCCCGGGACTGAGCATCAGCGACAGTATCTTATTATCTGCATAGGTAAGATCATAATTTTCCGGCAGTTCCCCCAAAAGCTTTTCTATGGAACTTTTCAGTATTACATTATCCTTTACCTCTATCCCTTTTAGTAGGTCTCCGTGCTCCTCTATCTTCTTAAAATTTCTGAGAAACTGCCTGGCTCTGAAGCCGCTGTTCCCCTCTCTTGATTTTAATTTATCCAGCTCCTCCAACACATAGATGGGCAGCATTATAATACAGTTATTAAACTCCCTGAAAAAATAAGGATTTGCTATAATAATATTTGTGTCTACTACATAAGTTTTAGTCATAGTTCCCCCTGGTGTTTATCTCTGGTGTTTATCTTCTCTCTTTATTTCTCTATAATATTACCACCATTTATAACTCTTATATATATCTTTTACTAAAAAAATACTTACTACCTCCCTGGCCTGCTGCTTATATATACAGAGTTTTTTTCTTAATCTTCTTTAATATAAATCACAAGGTTTACAGCTAAGATTATGTTATAATCTATCTTATTTAATACCTGGGAGGAGATATGAATTTTATTGAATTAGATCTGATAGAGGTAGATATCTGTAACAGCCATCATATAAAGGAGGAGATGGGACTAAAGTTAAACTACTATCCCCTGCACAAAAAGGTAGAGTATGAGTATAGTAAGGTTAAGACAGGAAATGACTTCTTTTCAGAAGGAGAGATGGATAAACTCTTAACTATACTTCTGGGAAAAGAAGCTACTCTTGACGGTGAATATATAGATGATATCGAGGAACTGGATACCCTGAAAGTGGGAGAGGATTATCTCTTTGCTCTTTATTATATCTTAGAAGATGTAGACTTTGCTCTTATAAGGGTTCTCAAGATACACGAATCTCAGATAAAAAAAGCTCTTTTAAAAAAATAACTGTCATCTAAAACAGACAAAAAAAAGACCTTTCTGATTTCTCAGGTAAGGTCTTTTTTCTTAAGACTATTTATTATACTTTTATCTTTAAGCCTGTTCATTTAAATTTCTTCCGATATTTCTTCTTCAACTGCTTCTTTTTGAGGTTCCACTTCCTGGATTACTTCTTCCGGAGTTACTTCCTCTTGGATTACTTCTTCAGAAACCACATCATCCTGAATTATCTCCTCCTGAACTATTTTTTCCGGGGTAACGTCTACTAACCTTTCCTCGGAAACCTCTATTTCTTTAGGTTCTTTCTCTGTTTCTGTGCTCTCAAAGCTCGCCTCTTCGACTAACACCTCTTCTCTTCCTTTAAAGAAGTCCCTCAGCTTTAAAAAATGTCTTTTAGGCTGCTCTATAGGCTCCTTTCCCTTCCTGAAAAGCCCGGTTCTTTTGAGCCCCACTGTAACCTCTCCTGCAAACCCGGTTCTTGAATCTATATCCACAAGGACCAGATCTCCATTTTTAATGTTTTCATCTAAAAACTCAAACCTTCCCGGTTTATAGATCCCCTTGTCTACCATCCTCTTATAATACCTTTTCCAAAGAGGTGCTGCAAGACCTCCCCCTGTAGAGCCATATGGCATAGAGGAGTTATCATCATACCCCAGGTAAACAGTTGTTACATACTCAGGTGTTATACCTGCATACCATGCTGATTTAAATCCATTTGTTGTTCCTGTTTTCCCCCCTTGTTCCATAGGGGTTCCATTCCTGTCTATTACTTTAGCCGATCTTCCGGAACCATTGGCTATTACACCCTTCATCATATGTACTATGAGGGATACATCTATACTATCAAATACTCTTTCCCTCTTTGTTGATTCTTCATACAGTATATGTCCGTCCCTATCAAGGACCTTTGTTATAAATATAGGTTTTATTCTGTATCCACCATTTGATATGGGAATATATGCTTTTGCCAGCTCAAGTGGAGTTGTACTCATAGTTCCAAGGGCTGTTGTCAGATTATTTGGAATGTCCATCTCAGCTCCGGTCTTCCTTACATTCTCTGCTACACTCTTTACTCCTACTTCTCTTAGTACCTTTACCGCTATTGTATTTATCGATTTCTCCATCGCTTCCAGCATGGTTACATCTCCAATAAAGGTTTTTCCATAGTTCTGAGGAGACCACTTACCTATCTTTATCTCAGAGTCTTCCCAGACTGAGTTCATAGACATCCCTTTTTCCAGAGCAGTATAATATACAAAAGGTTTAAAGGCTGATCCAGGTTGTCTTTCAGCTCTTGTAGCTCTGTTAAAGTTCCCCCCCTTAAAGTCCTTTCCTCCTACGATACTCTTTACATAACCATTACTAGAATCTAGCGTTATAAGGGCCCCCTGAAGTTTCGGGTCTCTTTTAAATGGCGCATACTCATTAAATGTTTCAAGAGCAGCTTTTTGCATCTCAAGGTCAAGGGTTGTATATACCTGAATTCCCCCTTCATATATGGTTTTTTCATCAAATAATTCAAATAATTTTTCTTCTATTATATCTGTAAATTCAGGGGTTTTAAGATACTCACTATCACTCTTCCCCTTTATTACAGTAGTTATAGCATCTTTTTTATAGTTTTTAGGCAGATCCTTTTCCAGAATAAACCTGTGTTTCAGAGCTTGCTCATACTCCTTTTCACCTATGAGTTCCTGCCTTCTCATCTGCAGTAGTACCAGCTGTGATCTTTTTACTGCATTTTCCAGATTCTTTCTGGGATTATAGTATGATGGCCTGTTTGGTATTCCTGCCAGAAGAGCCGCTTCCGGCAGACTCAGCTTAGAGGCACTCTTTCCAAATATCGACTGAGAAGCTGTTTCTATCCCATAGAAACCTGACCCGAAATAGATCTCATTTATATATTTTTCCAGTATCTCATCTTTACTGTATCTTTTCTCTATCTCAATAGCTATGAGGGCTTCCTTTACCTTTCTCATAAGCTTCTTTTCATTGGTCAGAAATGCATTCTTTGCCAGCTGCTGGGTTATTGTACTTCCTCCCTGAGCTGCCCTTCCCTGAGACAGGTTTACCAGAGTCGCCTTCCCCAGTCTTATGGGGTCTAGGCCAGGATGTTTATAAAATCTTCTGTCCTCTATTGCCACAAAGGCATTCCTTACATAGATAGGCATCTCATCCAGTGCCACCTCTTCACGCATCTCCTTTGAGATCAGATCTATTACTTTGTCGTTGGAATCATATATTGTTGCCGGTATCGATGGGGAATAAGATTCCACCAGTTTTTCCACATCTGGAAGACTTCTTAGACCTGCCACCACAAGAGCTGTCCCCAGCAAGACCCCTGTAAGAAACAATACACCTGCACTTATTAAAGAAAATTTTAAAACTTTTTTCATACTTTTACCTCACCGTCTATTAAAAAACAATATTTCCACCTTTATAGTGCTAAAAAAATAACACCATTGTTGTATTTTACTATATCAGCTGAAAATTGTCAACACTGTGCCGCTACCCTCAAATAACCCCTTTCTCCTTCTCTTTTATCACTATACTTCCACTACTGCACCTCTGTAACAGCATTTAAAAAATAAAAAGAAGCGCCACACTTCATTCCAGAAATCAGTGATATTGATGAGCATGATTACTTGTACGCAGCTTAGTTAAGCTGTGCAAATCCACAATGAATTAACTGAGCTGCATTATGTGGAAACAACATAGCTTTATTCCAAACTATTTTGTTGAAACTAGGCGGTTATATAAACATGTTATTCTTCATAAATTCTATAACTTTCCTTCAATAATAAAAAAATCCACATATTAATGTGGATTTTTTAACTTTATCTTTTTTTATACTTTATATTAACTATGCATCCCTCTACCTTTGTTTCTTCCGGTGTGGCCCATTCTTCCAGTCATTTCAATGCCAAACTTTTCCTTCATCTGAAGTCTGAACTCTAGATTTTTCTTTTCTTTTTGAGCCATTATCTTTGATTTTTCATCGATTAACTTATTAAGGTTGCTCTGATTAGGCTTTTCTCCTAGCATCTCTCTTTGCGTCTTTAGATTAATCTCCTCTACATCTAACATTATCTTCTGATTCTCCCTCATATGTTTTCCGTGAAGTTCATTAAATTCAATTTGCTGCTCTTCTGTGAGGTTCTCAATATGCTTTTGCATCATCTGCCCCTTGTTATGCTGCATTCCTGTGTTTGATGAACTGTTCATATGACCTCTTGCAAATACCCCTGTTGATAATACCACTGCTAAAACTGCCACTATTTTTTTCATTTTTCTTCCTCCTTAGGATGTGTTTTGTCTTCACTATATTAAGATTTTACATCTCCCATATGACAAAACCGTGACAGGAAAAAGAAATTTTAAAAATAGTGTATGTGCAAGGTGTCGTTTCATTATACTCATTAATATTGTAGATTATGATATGTGATTGATATTATTAATTTAAAGGGGCGATTATTATGGAGAGGAAAATAAAAGAATTAAAGGAGTTATACAGGGAGGAGATTAAGACTATCTTTAGTCACCTCCCTTCAGGGGAAGAATTTTTAACAGATGACGATTCTTATGAAAACTTTGGCAGTACAATCAGTGAAGTATTTAAAATTACAGATTTAAAGGGTTATGGGGAATATGTAGATATCTTAAGCAAGATCGAAGGTTATGACATTCAGCTTGCATATCAGCTGGAAAATTATTTAATGAAGGAGATCAACTTAGTTGCTCTTTTAGGGCTTCATGTGGCTATCGAGGAAAATAAAAATCACTCATAGGATTTCATCAGGTTCTACTACTATACTCTTGATATCTTTAACTATCTATCAACAGCCCTTTAACGGGCTGTTTTATTATTATGCCTTATAGAAAATGGTTCGCTGTACACAAAAAAATCATTTCCGGATTCACACAGATAGTATCACTAGACCTCTGTGAATAAAAGGAAGATCATCTTTCCATTGAATATACCTATACAACTAATAATATTCATAAGGAGAGCAGCCATGTATAGATTCTTAATTATGGGAGGAGTTTTTCTTCTCTTTTTTGTTTGTGAGCGTCTGTTTCCCCAGCTTGACAGAAATATAGCAGGTAAAAATCACTGTATACATAATATGACCCTGGGGTTTGTTAACCTTCTCTTTGGGAGGTATTTTGCACTTTTTACAGTTTATTACGTAGCTGTCTCTATTGAAAATTTAGGATTTGGACTTCTTTCATATTCCCCCTATAATTTAAAAGTTATTTCAGGGATCATCCTTCTTGATTGTATCAACTATTGGTGGCACAGGTCTCTTCATAGGTTTAATTTTCTTATGAACTTTCATAATGTCCATCATACAGACCAGCTTCTTGATACCTCCTCAGCACTGAGGTTTCATTTTATAGAAGTTCTCATAGGACATCTTTTTAAGCTCCCGTTTATTATTCTTTTTGGAATTCCTGTGATCTCTCTTCTCCTTTATGATGTTATCTTCAATATCAATGTTTATTTTCACCATAGCAATATCAGAATAAACCGGAAAGTGGACCTTATCCTTTCAAAGGTTATAGTTACCCCATACCTGCACAGAATACACCACTCTCTTAAGTGGAAGGAGTCTAATTCAAACTTCTCTTCCTTTCTCATCTTATGGGACAAGGTCTTCGGTAGCTTTTTTCCTCAGGGAGAGCAGTCTACCCCTAAATACGGTGTCCCTGGTTATAGCGATAAAAAATACCAAACCTTTTACTATATGATAAAGCAGCCATTTTCAAAATAAAAAGAAACGTAGGCTTCATGAGAGAAATCAACCTTATTACTATAATTTTTAACTGAGCTGCATTTTCTAACATAGAAAACTATATAAACAACCATTGATATATGCAGGTCTTTGTACTATAATTTAATATATGGTTTTTATAAAATATCTAACTGGGAGAATAGCTATGAATGAATATGATTCCATAACAAAAATCTTTAAGGTCTTAGGAGACAGTAACCGTATAAAGATAATAGAAGCTCTTACTGAGGAGTGTCAGAGTGTAAATGCAATCTCTAAAAAAGCTAATATTTCTCAGCCACTCACATCACATCACCTGAAGGTTTTAAGGGATGCAGGAATTGCCAAATTAGAGAATAAGGGCACCTTCAGGTACTACTGAATACCCGATAAGATGATCTGGATGATCATAAGACTTTGTAAGGATTACTCGACAAACCTAAATAAAAACACTTAAGACTCTGCCGGTTATTCTTAGATAAAACAAAAGGATTAAAGAGAAGGTTTCTATAAAAAACTTTCCATCACTTATCTAAAATCAAATTAAAAAAGGGGGAAGTAAGTAAATGACCAGTTTATTTACCTTAGATGAAAGAAGCACGATTATCAAAGATATCAATAATAAGTATTATAAAGTTGCAGAAAATCCCACCGGACACTTCAGATATCCCACTGGGAGAGAAGCTCTTGAAAAGTTGTCCTACTGCAAAACTATCTTAGACTCTCTTCCGGATTCAGTAGCCAGCTCCTACTGTGGTACCGGAAACCCTTTTTCCTTAGCTGAAATTACCAAGGGAGAGGTAATCCTTGATTTTGGTTGTGGTGCAGGAGTAGATACTATCTTTGCATCAAAACTTACTGGAGATGAGGGGAGAGTTGTGGGACTAGACATCGTTCCTGAGATGCTCCTAAAGGCCAAATCAAATAAAACTTCTGCGGGAATTAGTAACATAGAGTTCCTTCTTTCTCTTGAAGATAGCCTGCCCTTTGAAGACAATACCTTTGATTCTATAATTTCAAACAGTGTTATAAACTTGGTTCCTGAAAAGGAAGATATCCTAAAGGAACTTTACAGGTGTCTTAAACCTGGTGGAAAAATTATGCTGGTTGATCAGATCTTTATTGGAAAACAGATCAAGGAGCATAGTACCAGAGTTAAAAGCTGGTTTCAATGAGAGGGAGGCGCTGTATCAGAAATGGATTTTCTGACTATGCTTACCCAGACTGGCTTTATAGATGTTAAATCTATGGGGGAGACAAATTTTAATAGTTCACCTAAGACCAGGGGAGCTTTATTTATAGGGAAAAAATAAGTCGGTGTAGAGTGTTACAGAGACTGTTTTCAGGTATGGGAGTTCCCATGCCTGTTTTTTTTATAATTTTTTTATTAAAAAGAATATACTTTAAAAGGAAATCTCCCAGACAGGGGGAAAACATTATTATAGGGTACTTATATAAAAAAGGAGGTTCAAGATGGTTGAAAAGACTTTTTTTTCAGAAACAATTAGTATCAATGCTCCAAAAAGTTTTATTTTTAACTTCTTATCGGATTTTAGTGAAAATGTAAAATGGGTAGATGGCTTAAAAGAGGAGGACGTTACTCCAGGTAAGGGCGAGATCAAAGGTACACAAATAAAGGAAACTATCGTTATCCATGGACACAAGTGGGAATACTTGGAAGAAGTTGTAGAGTGTAAAGACGGAGAGTACCTAAAAATTAATCTTGGAGATAAAAAAGAAAAGATTATACTCGATTACACCTTTACTGATGGGGAATATTCAAATACTCTTCTTACTGAGACTGCAACTATTATAGAGGGATCTCTCATCCATAGATGGCTTAGTGGTTTTGATAAGTTTACCCTTCAGAAAAGGCTGGCTAAGTTTAAAGACGTTGTAGAAAAGGAATATAATAAGTCTAAATAGATAGCCTTTTTCCTTTCTGAACCTAAA
>Ga0209379_10002527_pt1 | contig 11071 bp, 11 predicted proteins | sample tdDd001_FD_187124 | JGI IMG/M metagenome (GOLD analysis project Ga0209379, IMG submission 187124) | Marine sediment microbial communities from the Atlantic coast under amendment with organic carbon and nitrate - tdDd00.1 (SPAdes)... | ecosystem: Environmental > Aquatic > Marine > Coastal >...
AAGGAAAGGATAGGATTTATGAAAAATAATAAACATATATAAGCGACTAGTTTCCACAACATAGTTTTATTCTAAACTATGTTGTTTCCATATAATGTAACTCAGTTAAGAATTAGCTGAGTAGCAGAAATCATATTCATAAATTATCATTGATTATCAGCAAAGTACCCAGTCGAATGAGGCATTGCCTCTTTTCTTGTAAAGAGATATAAATCATCCAATAAAAATCACAAAATTATTTTTAAGAATAAATAATTTTATAAATAAAAACAGGATAGCTGAAGTCTCAGCTATCCCATCATATCTATCGATATTTTCTTTATTTTAAGTTTAAAGGATTTTTCCCTTTACAATCATCTCTGAGATGTTAAGATCCATATCCATAACAACTAAATCAGCAATATAACCCCTTTTGATAAGTCCATATCTGTTATCTACCTTTACAGCCTTAGCAGGATAAAGTGTTGCCATTCTTACAGCTTCCTCTAAAGGCAGTTTTACATGATTAACTAAGTTTTTAACACTGTCGATCATTGTAATAGCTGCTCCCCCAAGAGTACCATTTTCATCAAAACACTTACCGTCCCTATGAAAGACTTTTTTACCTTCAAAGATAAAGCTCTCCATATTTGTTCCTGCAGGAGCAACAGCATCTGTAACTAAGTATAATCTTTCTCCCATGATCTTTTTAGCTATCTGTATAGAAGAATAATGGTTATGTAGTCCGTCAGCGATAATTCCGGCCATAATATTGTCACTGTTTAATACTGCTCCTACCACTCCAGGTTCCCTGTGAGTAAGAGGACTCATAGCATTGAAAAGGTGTGTTGCCAGGGTAATTCCATACTTTTCCTTTTCGATAACCTCTTCATATGTAGCATTGGTATGACCTAGAGCCACATTTATTCCGCTTTTAGCCAGCTGCTGAATATGCTCAGGTTTTGCATTTTCAGGTGCCAGAGTAAGTATCTTTGTGATATCTCCTCCTGCAGCGGCGATATCATCCACCACACTGTTGTCTAATACTCTTACAAGGTCCTCTCTGTGTACTCCTCTTTTTTCCACTGAAATATATGGCCCTTCTAAGTGCAGTCCAAGAACTCCTAAATCTTCAGGATTATCCATCCCCTTTACAAGTTCTAAAGCCTTTCTTATATTTTCATCTGTACTGGTTATAAGAGTTGGAAGAAATGATGTACAACCATATTTTATGTTTGTTTCATTCATAACCTCTAATGTTCCTTCACTTATATCATCATTGAAAAGAACTCCTCCACATCCGTTTAACTGAAGATCTATAAATCCGGGAGTAATATATCCTCCCTTTACATCTCTTTTTTCTATATGATCATCAAGGTCATTTAGATCTATAATATCTGTTATTTTATCTCCCTCTACAATAACAACCTTGTTATCTAAAAAGTTTTTTCCGTCAAAGACTCTACCATTTATTAATGCGAACATATAAACCTCCTACTTTTTGTATAGTTCAGCCTCGACTTTTTTGATATCCAAGTTATCTGCTTCGATCTCCTTGAAGTATCTGTAAGTACTTACCTTCAACTCTCCACAAGCTTCCTCATCTGAAACTATTATTCCCTTGGCATGCAGCTGAAGTGCTGAAACAGTCCACATGTGATTTACTCCGCCTTCCACAGCATGATACATAGCTCTTGCTTTATGATGACCATTTACCATGATGAGTACCTCTTTAGCAGCAAGTAGTGTTCCCACTCCCACTGTCAGTGCTAACTTTGGCACCTTATTGATATCATTGTCAAAGAATCTTGAGTTAGCAATGATAGTATCCTTAGTCAGTTCCTTGTCACGTGTTCTCGAGCTCAGAGATGAACCTGGTTCATTAAATGCAATATGTCCGTCTGGTCCTATTCCTCCAAGGAAAAGGTCTATTCCTCCTGCAGCTTCTATCTTTTTTTCATACTCCACACATTCCTTCTTGTAGTCCACTGCCATACCATCCAGCAGATGGATGTTTTCCTTTTTAATATCTATATGATTAAAGAAGTTTTCATGCATAAAGTAACTGTAACTCTGATCGTGTGTCGGCTCAAGTCCTACATACTCATCCATATTAAATGTAACAACATTTTCAAATGAAATAATTCCGTCCTTTACATACTGAATTAACCTTCTATACATAGGTAGTGGTGTGCTCCCTGTAGGTAACCCCAGTACAAATGGCTTTTCCTTAGTTGGATCAGCTTCTAGTATTCTTTTAGCAACATAGCTTGCTGCCCAGTCTCCGATACAGTCTTCAGTAATGATTACTCTCATTTTATCAACACTCCTTATAGAACTTTTTATACTATAAAAATACCATATTTACATCTATAAATCAATATTTTTTGAAATTAAATTTCATTTAATATAAATTTTAGAGAAAATTTAATACAGTTTTGTGAAGTTATTCCACTATATTTGTTTTTTTATTTCACTTTTAATAATTTTTATGAAAAAAAATGGTAATTAAAAATTAATTAAAAGTTGTATATTTTCCATATAAACTTGTTTATAAATGGTATTTTGGACCTACTATCCGAAATAAAATTTCATTTTAAAACACAAGAGATGATTTTTTTTTACGAAAACCCTTGCATTTTTCAAAAAATCTAGTAGAATATTACTAAGCATAAAACAGTTTAGTTAAAGGGAGGAAAAAATTATGTTTAGTTATTTACAAAAAATAGGAAAAGCATTAATGGTTCCAGTTGCAGCACTACCAGCACCGGCACTACTAATGGGGGTCGGTTACTGGCTGGATCCAACAGGATGGGGAGCTAATAGTGCTACTGCAGCATTACTTATACAGGCTGGTGCAGCAATCATTGATAATATGCCTATATTATTTGCAGTAGGTGTAGGTTATGGAATGTCTAAGGACAAAAATGGAGCGGCTGCCCTTGCAGCTGTAGTTGGATTTATGGTTGTTCAGAATCTTCTGTCACCTGGTACTGTAGCACAGATACAAGGTATCTCAGTGGAAGAGGTTCCAGCGGCCTTTGGAAGAATCAACAACCAGTTTGTGGGAATCTTAGTTGGTGTTATCACTTCAGCACTTTACAATAAGTTCAGTAAAGTGGAGCTGCATAAAGCACTTTCATTCTTCTCAGGTAGAAGACTGGTTCCTATCATTACAGCAGCTGTTATGATCGTTGTTTCATTTGTACTTATGTATCTATGGCCTCTATTATTCAACGGTCTTGTTACATTTGGTACTTCTATAGTAGGTCTTGGACCAGTTGGAGCAGGTATCTATGGATTCTTAAACAGACTTCTTATTCCGGTAGGTCTTCACCATGCACTTAACTCAGTATTCTGGTTTGATGTGGCAGGTATCAATGACCTTGGAAACTTCTGGGCTTCTAGCGGAACTAAGGGTGTTACTGGTATGTATATGGCAGGGTTCTTCCCTATCATGATGTTTGGACTTGTGGGAGCAGCGGCGGCTTTTGTTAAGACCGCTAAGCCCGAAAACAAGGAAAAAACAAAATCTATCATGTTAGCAGCTGGATTTGCTACATTCTTTACAGGAGTTACAGAACCTCTTGAGTTTGCATTCATGTTCATGGCACCTGGACTTTACCTAGTACACGCTATCCTTACTGGAATCTCACTATTTATAGCTTCTAGTATGCACTGGGTTGCTGGATTTGGATTCTCTGCAGGGCTTGTAGATCTGGTTCTTTCATGGAGATTACCACTGGCAAACATGCCATATATGCTTGTTCTTCAGGGACTAGTTTATGCAGCAGTATACTACTTCTCATTTGTATTCATCATCGAAAGATATCAGCTGTCTACTCCAGGGAGAGAGGAAGCTGATGAAAATGGTAAAGAGGAAATCGTAGCATCTACTCACTCTGAGAAAGCTGAACTTATCTATACTTACCTTGGGGGTAAGGAAAACATTGTAACTGTTGATAACTGTGCTACAAGACTTAGACTTGAAGTTAAAGATAACTCTGCTATCGATGCAGATGGTATTAAAAAGATTACTTCAGGAGTACTTAAGCCAGGAAAGACATCTGTACAGATTATTGTAGGACCTACAGTGGAATTTGTAGCAGACGAATTAAAGAAATTAGTATAGCAGATAAAACCGGGATTATCCCGGTTTTTTTTATTGTATAGATTGAACTTGCTCCAACAGGAGGGTATTTAAATAAAACATTAGAAATGACTGTCCCATTCTAAGAGAAGTCAACAGGTAAAAACTACTGAATTTTATATTTTTTTATGAATATACTTTGTTATTAATTCATAGGAATTAATATAGGATATAAGAGTTTTCTCCATATATATGAATACAATAAGTTTTCTCCATAAGGGTAACAAGAGATTTTATTGAAAAAGTTATATAACAGTTGTTTCTTTACTAGAAATAGTTATACGAAAACTTAATCTCTTTTATAAGCTCTGATTCTATTTAGAGAGGGAGGAAATATGAAAAAGATTGTTATACTATTAATAGTTATATCTATGTCTGTTATGACATATGCCCAGAGGGCGAATCTATATGTAAATATTGACGTATGGAGACACGATACCGGAATTGAGGATAGTGGAAACGCCGGTGCCGGTATTGGTGGAGAATATCTTTTAAAACTGGTAGAAGACAGATTTTATCTAGGGGCCGGGGCAGAGTGGAAGAGCCCACTGGATGGTTTTGAAAACGATATAGACTATCATCCTATCCCAATGTTTCTGGTAGGTAAGCTGTTTATAGGGAGCTCTAATTACTACCTTATAGGTCGTGGAGGTTACAGCTATAACGAAGAAGGAGACAATGTGGCTGATTCAGGACCCTATGCAGGAGCAGGTCTTGGGTATGATTTTACCAGGGTTTACACTGAAGTCATGTATGAAATCTTTGATACAAATGATAACGGAAAATTATTTGACGACGGAACTCTGCAGATAGCATCTATTAAAATAGGTTATAAATTCTAGAATTCCCCTTAAAAATCACCAGGTGATAAGTCGGTAAAATCTACAGATACTAAAAAAGATGCTGAAAAAGATCAGCATCTTTTTTAATCACATAAACTTATTTTTTCTTAAGAGCCAGTATCTTTACCCCCAGTTCTTTTTCCAGCTCAAAAACTTTCTTTAACTCTTCTTCTGAAAGGGCTTTATAGTCATAATCAGACTCCTGATAAGCTATGAGAACCAAATTATTTTCCCTCTCTACTTTCTTGATTTTTTCAATCCCCTTATCACCGCATCCTGAAATAAAATAATGTATATCAATCACCTCCAATATCAAATTATGTATCTAATTAACTCTAACACCTAAAACAATAAAAATCAAATAGCTAAAAATATATACAAAGTATAATTTAAATTTTTATTGCTTTCTTTCAGATTCCTTATAATAAGTTTTTAAAGGTCTTCCAGCCAGTTTGTTACAATAGTATGAATTTCACTACCAGTCACTACTCCCATATGTGTTACCCCTGTCAATAACCTTACCTGAGCTGTAGTATAATTTAATATAATCGGCTCAAATTTTCCAGCTACAAAAGCTTCATCTGAACTGCCGGATACAACCAATATGGGCTTTTTTATATCTGCAAGATCTTTTTTATAGTTAGAGGGAGCATAACCACTGTTTAACCTGTGAGAATACCGTAGAGTTTCCGTACCATTTCTATACTTCTTTGGCATATTAAAAGTAATTACAGGAAGATAGTCATAGGTATGGATGCCTATATTATTTAGCAGAGTCAGTCCTATTATACGGCGGGTGTAGGGATTAGCCCAACCACCAGAATTTAAACGCATTGTAGGCGCATTGTATTTAAGGAAGGGAGAAAGCAGTATATAACCATCTGCGATATCTCTATACCGGCTCCCGGCAAACCTGATAGAGAGACCTCCCCCTGAGGAGTGTCCCCCTATAATTAATTTAGATATGGATCTATCCCTCTTAATGAGAGAGACTAAATCTGCAAGGTCATCTTCCAGCTGGTTAATATAGTCAATATCTCCTCTTCTTTGAGGAGATATTCCATGCCCTCTAAGATCCGGTGTATATACATTAGCCAGATTTTTTGAGCTTATAAACCTGGCTAGTGGAAGAAGGTACTCACTATGCCACCCTGATCCATGTAATAATATAAGAGCTTTTTCAGAATCTGCTGAATAATGTCTGTACGACAGACTCTGACCATCCCTGGCTTTAAAAGATTTTATCTCGGGCAGACTAGAGTAATCAATAGACAGTTCATCAAAACCTATACTTTTCTTAAATTCCTCTGTTTTTTCTGGTTCTCCTGTTACTATTAATACTGCTGCAATCAGCAGATAAATAACCATAGTAATCAGTGTAGGTATAATTAACTTTAATAGCATAATACATCCTCCTTTTATAAAAACTGCTGTCTCTGTCACGTTCGCATGAAATTCTATGATATTAAGAAAGTCCATGTCTATGAGATATATTTTTGTTTCCTCCATCCCTTTAATAAGATTATATCCCCTTAAGACTGAGTTTCAAATCTATTTCTGTTGATCTTTACGAGAAATATGAAAATGTAGTCATGTTTAATTCTTTAGGCCAGTTTTATTACAGTTGTGACATATAAAAAATCAAAAGTTTTTTTAGAATTAAAGGAAAGGGAAAATTCTAACATATATCTCTGTAAATAATAAATTAATAAAATTGATTTTTATTAAGGAGGTAGTATGTTAATAGCACTTATTATGGCAGGAGGAAGTGGTCAGAGGTTCTGGCCTCTGTCAAATGAACAGCATCCAAAACAACTTTTAAAATTATTTTCAGATAAAACAATGATAAGGGAAACTGTAGACAGGATCCTTCCCCTTATTACCCAGGGAAAGGATCTTTATAGCTACCAATATAAAGCAGGCTGAGGATATAAAGAAGGAACTCCCCTTCCTGCCAGATGAAAATATAATAAAGGAACCTATGTTTAAAGATACTGCAGCCTGTATTGGTTATGCCAGTCTCTATATAAAAAATAAGATAGGCAGGGGGAACCTGTTAGTTCTTCCTTCAGACCACCTTATAAAGGAAAGGAATGCCTTCCTTGAAATTATAGAAAGGGGAGAGAACCTTATAGAAAAGGATGGAAGAATAGCTGTCTTTGGTATAAAACCAGATAAACCTGAAACAGCTTATGGATATATAGAAAGTTCTAAAGACAGAGAGGGTGGCGCATACAGGGTAGTTTCCTTTAAGGAAAAACCCAAACTCCCAGTGGCTAAGGAGTACCTCAAAAGAGGTAACTACTACTGGAACAGCGGGATGTTTATGTGGTCAACAAAAACCATATTAAACAAGATAGAGGAGTTTATGCCCGGTCACTGGGAGACCCTTCAGAGGATAGAAAAATTATTTTCCAGCAAGTCTCACTGGGATGAGCTTACCTTAGCTTTTGACAGCTTTGAAAAGATATCTATAGACTACGGAATCATGGAAAAAGCCGGTGATGTGGTAGTTATCCCTGCAGATATAGGGTGGAATGATATTGGAAGTTTTACTGCTCTGGATGAAATATTTGCTCACAGGGAAAATGGAAGTGTGGTACGCCAGGAAACCGATGATAATGTGGTGGAGTATCACTCCCATGACAATATAATAATAAATGAGGAGCACAGCAAGCTTATTGCCACTCTGGGAATAGAGGATACTGTGATAGTAGAGACTAAAGATGTCCTACTGGTATGTAAAAAAGATGATGCCCAGGATATCAAGGCACTCCTTAAAAGGGTAAAGGAGGGAAGATGAAAGTAAAAATTTCAGAGGATCTAAAGGAACTTATCCCTGGTTATCTTGAAAACAGGAGTAAGGATATCCTTCTTTTAAAGGATTATTTATTTCAAAAAAGATACAGTGAAGCTAAAAAAGTAGTACATGCTCTAAAGGGAGTTCTCGGGAGCTATGGTTTTAAGGAAGCCTATGAGATCAGTGTAGAGATAGAGAAAAGTCTGATTGTTGAAAACTATTCTCTAGCAGCTGATAAAGTAGCTATTCTTGACAAATATATGAGGGAGCTTGAAATAGAATATACAGATGAGGAGTTTTAACTATGGGTGGTAAGGTATTGTTTATAGATGATCAGGTAGATTTTTTAGATCTCCTGAGAGTAAGATTAAAAAATGAAGAGTATGAAAAGTTTTTCTTGTCGGACCCGGATATGGCCTCGGATCTCATAGAGAAAGAGGAGATAGATGTAGTAGTCAGTGATATGAATATGCCCAAAAATGGTGCTGAACTCTTTAGGGAACTGAGAAGAGATCACCCCCATGTGGTAAGGATAGCTCTTTCGGGATCCCTCAATACGAGGACTCTCCTCATGGCTATAAATGAAGGGGATGTATATAAGTATATTCCAAAACCATGGAAGGTAGACGAGGAGGGCAGGGGAGTCATAAAAAGTGCTCTAGACTATGCAAACTATCTTAAAAATAAAAACAGTGAGATAATCACAGTGAAAAAACTGGAAGAGATCTTAGATCATATAGGTATACAATATGAAGTTACAGAGATAAAAGATGATATATCTGAGGGGTATAACCTCAATATGAAATATTCATTAAAGGTAATGAGATAGCAAAAGGGGGCAGTTATGGGGAGAAGGTATATTGCAGCTATGTTCCTCTTAGGGAGTGCAAGCCTTATGGGGGCTACCCAGATTTTTAATGGTGAACACTTTACAGGGATAGAATATCAGCACAGTGATATAAAGGGGATGGAGGTAGATAGTATAGATGCCTACACCCTTACCCTGGGAAAGGGTTACTACAACTTTATAAACTATCCGGTGGATTTTGAAGGGGTATTTAAATATGATGTTAAGGGCGAAAATCATAGTATCTTAGATAATATCTCCTATTCTAGTTTTGGAGGAAGATTTCAGTATAACGGCTGGGGTAATAAGGGCTTTATCCTGGGAGTAAAGGGTTCTCTTGACTATGATAACTTCTATGAAAATCATAATGATTACTTCAGCAGATATATTATAGAGGGGGATTATCCCAGAAAATCAGGGAAACAAAAAGATGAAGAGGATTTTGGTGTAAAATTTTATGGAGATGCTTTTAAGAAGTTAGATCATGGTTTTACTGTGGGATTTTGGAATGAGCTGGTTGTAGGTAAGGAGGAGGTTACTAAACCTATTCCCCTTGTAACCGATGACGGAGTGGTAATAGTAGATCCTAAGGACAGTAATCTCTACGATAATACTTCTGTATCTCTTACTATTACTCCAAAAATTATCTATGAAAACTATATTACAGACGGTACAAGGTTTGTATTTGAAGGATATATGGAAAATAGAAAATACTATAACAAGAAATTTACTGTGGATGAGGGAGAAAAGGACAGATACTATAAGTATGTTGTGACACCTCAGCTCTCTACCAAGGGAAATATAGGAGAGACTATAAACTACAACAACTATATGGCTTTTGAAAATGAGCGTTTTGAATATCTTAACTTCTGGCAGCATATATTCAAGGTGACTCCTGGCGCAGAATATAAAAAAGACAGGCTGAAGCTGGGTATAGCCGGCGGGGGATATGATTATGAGGATGAGATAGGCATTATCTTTGATAACCGTGAAATTTTTGGTTATAAAAAAGCTGACTCCTACTCAGCATGGATATTTTCACCCAAGGTATATGTTGAATACAATATATGGAAGCATTTTTATGTGGGTCAGGAAACAACATACAGACATGGTGAATGGGAAACCGATGATGAAGATCAGTATTTAGATGAAACATCCTATATATTTTACTGGAAATATCAAAGAAAGATATATGAAGATATAGAGTTAATATTTAAAAACTCCTATGAGATGTATAGAACCAGTACTAATATTCCAAGGGAAAAAAGGTTACCTGAGGAAAATATAATAAGGCTTACAGCAGGAGTAAAGGCATACTTTTAAAGGTGATATATATGAACTTACTAGATAAAATAGATAAATTACAGATACTGAAGAGATCTAAGCAAGATATCGGCGTGGGAGAAAAGGATTATAACAACAATATAGGAGCTCTTAAAAGAAAGCTCACTATAAGGCTGGTAAGCGGTATCTTAGGTACTACTATTATACTTCTTTTTATCTTTACTACTCTGTCTATACGGTCTATAGACTCTATGCTGGAAACAAATTTTCTGGAAAAGCTCGAAAGATCAAGGGAACAGAGAAAAACAGCTATAGAGGAGTATTACGCCTCCCTTGGGAGGGAGATGGAAAGGGAGATAAAGGTAGGAGCTTCAGGGAGTTCCTTTATGGAAACAAATAGTAAGACCTATGAAAGGTTTGGTATTGAGGAGGTAGCTCTTTTTAATTCCGAATACCAGTTGGTTTATCAGTCCTCTGACCGGGATCTTCTTCCTATAAAAAAGGAGATTAAATCTCTAAAGTTTCAGAGACCTTTTTATATACAAAAGATGGTAATAGACGATGATAGTTCCTCTCAGCATCTTTTCTATAAGATATTCAGGGAGGAGGGAGGAGAGGATGTACTTTACTATAAGATAAACAGTTCATCTCTCAATAAACTCCTTTCAGTATCTCCCTTTAAAGCTGATATCTTAAACGATGAATTTTATATTATAGCTTCAAACAGGGTGCTGGATGCCACTGAATATGTAATAAATGATATAAGTAAGAAGATGCTCGACGGAAGAGTGGGAACAGACTTCTTTAACGACAACATCTATTCATATACCTATATCAACTTAGAGGAAAATCCGGTTTATCTCAATATGTATGAGGAGGTAGCCCTCTACAAGGCCCCTCTTCTTAGATATAAGACCAAGGTCTACCTTCTGTGGGTAATCTCTGTCATAGGTACCCTTAGTGTTATCCTATTTATCAGACTCTCGGCAGACTCCTATAGTATAGGGGTATCCAGAGTGAATATAGAAAGAGAGGGAGATAAGAAGTATAAGTTTTTAAAAAAAGAACTTATAGATGTCTTTGAAGAACTTGAAGATGTGGAGGGTTCCCTTGATAAACTGAGAGTATTTACCACTGAACTAGACGGAATAAAAAAGAAGATAGCTGCT
>Ga0209379_10002529_pt1 | contig 11067 bp, 6 predicted proteins | sample tdDd001_FD_187124 | JGI IMG/M metagenome (GOLD analysis project Ga0209379, IMG submission 187124) | Marine sediment microbial communities from the Atlantic coast under amendment with organic carbon and nitrate - tdDd00.1 (SPAdes)... | ecosystem: Environmental > Aquatic > Marine > Coastal >...
TAAGTATCGACCTCTAGAACCATCATCCCAAACATACATAAATTGAGATCCTGCATCCAATGTTATCACATCACCATCATTCAGAATCTGATCAGGTCCAAGATCAACTGTAGGAGGAGGTACTAAATTAACATTAATATCATCTGTTGCTATACATCCATTTGAATCGGTTACCGTAACTGAATAATTACCTTGTGTATATACTATTATCTCTTGAGTGGTTTCTCCTGTACTCCACAAATAAGTTCCTCCCGATAGACCGGCGTTCAAAACAACCGGGTTTCCCGTACAAACAGTACGATCAGGACCTAAGTCAATGGTCAATTCCGGATAAAAACCTACGTAAACAGTTTCAGATTCAACACATCCAAATGTATTTGTAATTTCAACAGTATAGTTTCCTTCCGTTGATACATCAATAGTTTGTGTAGTTTCACCTGTACTCCACAAATAAGTTGAACCTGGGTTTCCTGCATCCAATGTATGATTACCACTTCCACATGAAGCTTGATTTCCACCAAAATCAATTAATGGAACTGGATTAAGTGTCAATATTAAATTATCAACTACCTGTCCGCATGGACTATTGGAATCGGCAGTTGCAGATAAAGTAACTAAACCATTCAACCTATCATTTGCCCCAGGAGTATAATTAGAATTCAAATTCGTTGCATCTGAAAATGTACCATCTCCTGAAGTAGTCCATAAAAATCCAGTATGATTTGATGCACTTGCTGACAATACAGCAGTTTCATTTCCACAAATAGTCTGATTAGGACCGGCATTTACAGTTGCCGGGTCAATGACTGTTACCGTTCTGGAATCCGGAACTTCAATCAGAGGATTAAATGAAATACCATCCAAGGCATAATCATTTCCACTACGAATTAGATTTTTATTTACAATTGAAATTACAATTGATGTTTTACTTCCGGAGTGCCACAATGAATAAAATTCTTCCCACAAACAAGTAGAACCTGAACTAGGTTCAATATAATCTCCCATTAAGACTCCATCAATCATAAACTCAAGACGAGCAGGATTAGTTGGGTGTACATTACAAGCCCATGTGGAAAAAGCATAATATTGATTTGGATTTACGTTAATGGTTTGACTCCAAACCACAACATTTTCATCAGGTGCGCCATTAACTATTAAATAATTATCAGGATTATTTCCTGTATGTCCTCCACAAGCTGAAAAATTCGCATGATATTCGTTCGGATTATCATCTACGGCATATCTACCTTCTTGCCAAAGAGAGGCATAATGAGAATGATTCGAAGAAGAAACTCCTGCATCCGGACAATAAACGTATTCACTATAGAATCCCATATTACCCAAATCAAAATCACCATTGGTGATCAGCTCTGTTCCAGTATCCGGAATAAATACACGTAGGTTATACGAAGTTGTTACAAGAGGTGAAACTGTTATTGTTTTTGACAAATCACCTGTACTCCAATCGTACATATATGATCCTGGTTTAGCTTCAAGAACCACAGATTCACCTGCACAAATTGTTGTATCGTTTACAGGTCGAACAATCTGGGCGTTTCCCAAATAACAACCAAATGTAAAAAACAGCGTAAAACAAAACAGTCGTAGAAGTTTATCCATTTATTCTCCTTTTAAAACGTCATCACTACAATCCCCAAACACACATCCATTTTGACGAAAGACTTATTTTATTCTCTTAATTACGTAAATCTAATGATTAAAGTTCTATAATTCACTGTCAAGATATTAATATTTCTTAAACAAAATTACAAATAGGTGACTATGAGACACTTCCAACCTTAAGGGCTTTTTATTAAAAATGAGATTAAATAAACAAGACTTGAGTGTAACTTTATGAACATTAGGATAGACAAGAGCAGAACTCACTCTCAATCAAAGAATGCATAATAATCTAATAAAACGAAATAATTTTAAGAATAACAATGTACAAGTAAGGCTTAAAATCCATCGTGAGTTTTGCGCGAATCTTCACAAAGGTTTAACAGATCTTTTAACTCCTTTTTGGTGAAAGAACGATACTTTCCTGGTTTTATATTACCAAGAGAAATATTCATGATTCGGAGTCGTTTAAGTGAAGTAACATCATATCTTAAATACTCACACATTCTTCTAATTTGTCTATTTAAACCTTGAGTAAGTACAATTTTGAAGGTATAGTTATTTACCTTGGTAACGCGACATTTTTTGGTAACGGTATCAAGAATTGGAATACCATTTCCCATTCTCTTAATAAAATCAGAAGTAATCTTTTTATTGACTGTGACGATGTATTCTTTTTCGTGGTTGTTTCTCGAGCGAAGAATCTTATTTACAATATCTCCATCATTAGTCATAAAAATCAAACCTTCGCTAGGCTTATCTAGTCTTCCAATTGGGAAAATACGCTCAGGATAATTGATGTAAGAAACAATATTTCCTTTAATTCTTAAATCTGTGGTACAAGTAATGCCCACAGGTTTGTGAAATGCCAAATAAATGCTTTTTACAGTTTTGGTTACGATCTGACCTCTAACTGAAATTTCATCTTCTTTGGTAACCTTTACACCCATTTCGGCTTTTTTACCATTCACCTTCACTTTACCTGATTCAATTAATTTATCCGCCTCGCGACGTGAACAGTATCCGGTTTCCGCTATTGCCTTATTTAATCTGGTGTATTCCATTATTCTCGTACTTTCTAACATTTAGTCGGCAAAATTAGTGGAATTAATCTAGTATTCGAAAAAATTAAGTATTTGTTCTTTAATGATCTGTTATTATTTAGATTAATTGATCAATCAAATTACACTTGGGTAAATGTGATAACATTCACATAACCTCTGAACATCCAATATTTTAAGAAAAAATATCAATCTAAGAATACTATATTACATGGATTGGTTTAAGAATAATTAACAATAAATATCTTTTTATTGATCATTATAATTAATGTTCGTAAATTAATAAGATGAACTCCCCCAGCCTCTATAAACAACACCTTTTCCTAATAAATTGCATTACGGAATAATGAATTCAGTTGTTTGATTTCTTTATGAAATATGTCAAAATCCAAACAGATTTATACAGCCTTATGAATTCAAAAAGAGAAAACTCGATAATTTTATATACCGATATAGCAGACTTCACAAAACTAATTAATCAGGATGAAGAGTTGGCAATCGAAAAAAGAATAAGCTATTGCGATATTTTGGATGAGAAATCTCCTAAGTACGGAGGAGAAGTAATCCGTCATCGTGACAATAGTTCAATTATAAAATTTAACAATTCAGTTCGTGCCACACAATGCGCTATAACACTTCAAAAAAAGTTTCAAAAAGAATCAATTCCTGTTAGAATAGGAATCCATCAAGGTGAATTGATAATTTCAGGAAATGAAGTTCTTGGGAATAGTATAAGTATTACAAGACAAATTGAAAAGCTTGGTAAAGCAGGAAGTATATGTATTTCGTCGCCATTATACGATCAATTAATAGACAATAAAAACTTTAATCTTTCAACTCTTGGATATTACATGTTTGATGATTGTACACGCCCCATTGAAATATTCGCTATTTGCAATAGTGATATAGTCGTGCCTGATCCTGAAAAAAACATTTTTGCAAGAAGCAAAAGAGTAAGTATGGATACCTTTAGAGAAATTGCAGTCAAAGAAAGTTTAGAGCAAAATATTTTTCGATCGCTTTGGAAAAAAGGAGTTCCTCAATTAATAGCTGGTTATTTTATTGCAGTTTGGACTATTCTTCAATTTTTGGACTGGATTCTTACACGTTATCAAATTTCACCTTATTGGACTGATCTATGTCTAATACTTTTTAGTTCGATGCTTCCATCTGTATTTTTGTATGTATACGATAGAGAAAGAATCAACCGAGGAAAAGTAAGTTTATTCGCTAAAATTGCATTTCCTAGTAATGCTTTGGTAACAATTCTTCTCATCATATTCATGTTTAATAGTGTTGATTTGGGCGCAATGACAAAAACTGTAAATGTCAAAAATGAAAATGGTGTTACAATTGAAAAAACAATTTTTAAAGAAGTGTTTCAATCAAGAATCATGCTATTCCCTTTTAAAAATTCAGGAACAGATAGTACATATAATTGGTTAAAAGAGGGGATACCAATTATATTAGATGAAGATTTATATCAGTTAAATTATTTATATCCCACCTATAGTACACGAACAACAAGTCTATCAGAACAGATAAAACAAGCAAATCAAACCAATCATAAATATTTCTTAACAGGCTTATTTGATAAAGCTAATGACAAATACATAATTACCACACAATTATTCAAAACAAAAAATGGTTCTTTACAAAAGGAGCACATTTTTCAAGGAGATAATTTATTTGAATTATTAGATTCCATTACCAAACAAATTTCCGTAGACATAGAAATTCCACAATCTACAATAGACAAGGTCGTTGATCTACCAATTGCTCAACACATGACAGATAATATTAACGCTCTCCGATTTTACTGTGAAGGAATTCATTCAACGAATGCAATAAAACTAGTTGAGTCCACCAAACTTGACAGCACGTTTGCCTTGGCTAACACCATCTTCGCAGAACTATGTTTATTTTATCAAATTTCAGAAAATACCACAAAAAAACATATTGATTTAGCAATGCGTCACAAAAACAGACAATCTGAATGTAATAAAATCACCACTAGAGCTTTAAACTATTGGATTTACAATGATAAAGATAAGAGTATTGCATTACTAGAACTACAAAGAGAATTCGCCCCTAATAATACACAAATTCTTAATTTACTTTCTAGAGAATATTCAACAATGTATCCGATTAAAGATATCGAAAAACAGATCGAAATAACCAAGAAACTATTTGATTTGCATCCACAGTCTCCTTATTATTTTAATAAATATGTTCGAAGTTTTCTTTATTCTACAACTCTCAAAAAAGGAATTATTCTTGGAAAAGAATTATTAGTAAATCACCCGGAATATCAACAAGGATACCAAACCTTAGGAGAATTGTACCTTTTAACAAAAAATTATGTAGAAGCCGAAAAATTGTTCAAAAAAGCACAATTACTAGACCCAGATAATGAAGATATCAATAGTAAAATATTAAAAGGTGTGTCATTTTTGAAAAATAAGAATACTATTAAAAATAACCTCTCAACTTTTATAGGAAAATACCGGTCAGAAGATGGACCAATAGAAACAGAGATTTTCATTCATAATAATCATCTAATTGACAAAGCAAAAAACCAACCCTATTTTTATTTGTTTCCAACCTCTAATAATAAATTTACAGATGCATCAGGACATATCTCTGGTTCATTTGTAAAAAAATCTTTACATGATAAATTCCCTTATAAATATGTTATTAAGCAAAGCAACTTGGCAGACTCAAGCACATATTGGCGAGAAGATAGTTTAATACAAAACGCAAACAATCTATTTAAAACCAAAAATTACAAAGCAGCCTTACTTGCTTATGAAAAAGCACGGAAATCTAATCCGAATCATTTCTATTTGAATTACTTTATCGACCACATCAAATGCAAAAACAAAACAACCAATAATAAATATATTGGTGCGTATGATAATTATACAATTACGGAAAAAGATTCTAATCTATATCTATCTAATGATTTAGTTAAATTTAATATCCTATATACTTCTGATACTACTTTCTTTATTCCTATGGATTTGGATAAAACATTCACTTTTAAATATAAAAACAAAAAAATAATTGGTATTGAACAGGTTAATAATAAAGGAGAAGTTAAATTTCTCAAAAAAAAATAAAGCTAACTATTTAAGTAAATTATTCTTCAATCATATACAATTTATTATCGTCTACATTGTAAAACAATGGAGCTACAACAATTTTTGGATATTTAATCCTCAACCTTTTAGCTTCATTGGCTACAAATTCCATGGCATTCCCTACTTCAAACATTGGAGCGAAATTGTTAAAATGTTCTTCGGCTCTATCTTGTGTCCAGCCTCCTTCTTTCACCAATCCGCTAATAAATTGATCTTTTTTAGAATTTAAATTTACCATACCACAATTGTTGTGACCAATAAGTGCAATATGCTTAATTCCTCCCACCGAAATAGCATAAGAAACTTTAAATTCACTGTATCTAAGGTTAGCACCACCGGTTCTAATGATATACGAAAAATTCTCGGGAATATGAAGATGTTTTCTATGATCCATGCACATTCCTACCAACAGTTGCGCTTGTTTATAATCTTCGAAAGATCTGTTTAAATTATGAAATTCCAGAAGTAAACCTATTGGTGTATTCTGGTATTCTGGTATAATATCTTGAGTGTTGTTGATTTCAATTAATTGGCTCATAGTTTTTAATAATCGTGGTTTAGAATGATTCTAAAGATAGACATTTGAGCGATTATTGCAAATTGAAAGCAAGCACTAAAAAATTGACGATTCTGTAGCCGTTGTAAATTCCTCTAAAAATTTCAATCCTTTACTCGAATTTCCTTTTTTATTTAATCGGGGACTCCAAACTGCAATACTATATTTTCCTGGATGTACAGCTACAATTCCACCTCCAACACCACTTTTTCCTGGCAATCCTACTTTAAACGAGAATTCTCCAGCTTCATCATACAAACCACATAATTGCATCACTGCATTTATTCTTTTTGATTTACTAGTACTTACAATTTTAATTCCAGATATAGGATCCTCTCCATAATTAGCCAGAAATAAAAATGTACGTGCTAATTCACTACAAGTCATTTCAATGGAGCATAAATTAAAATAGAAATCCAAAACAACATCAATGTCATTTTTAATATTCCTAAATGACTTCATTAAATTGCATAAGGCTGCATTTCTGTATCCCATAGATTTTTCAGATTCTGCAATTTTATCAGAATAAGCAATTGATGGATTTCCAGACAATTTTTGAACAAACTCAAGAAACTCTTTTTTGGGATTTTGAAGATGGCTAACTAGAATATCAGCAACAACTATTGCGCCCGCATTGATAAATGGATTTCTCGGAATTCCTTCATCGTGTTCTAATTGAACCAATGAATTAAATGGAGTTCCTGAAGGCTCAACACCCACTCTTTTCCATAAGTTTTCTTGCTCAATTTCAAATGCTAATGTAAGTGAAAATACTTTTGAAATACTCTGAATAGAAAACTTTTCTGCAGAATCTCCTAGATGAAAATTCTCATTTTCCGTAGTAATTAAATGAACTCCAAATTTCTTGGGGTTAACATTACCCAATTCTGGTATATAATTAGCCAAACTGCCAGAATCTTTAAAATTCTGCATTTGCGATACAATATTGCCAAATATTTTCTGATAATCCATGAATCAAGAATATTAGAGTGTCCAAAGATACAATAGAATGAATAGCCTACAATAGCTATCCCATTAGTCATTAAAAACATTGTATTTGGCTTGTCTTTCTTTCCATCTTTCCCGAGCATACTGCTGCATGTCTACAACTTTATCGTGCTCATCAACAATTTCCAATCCTAAAAGCGTTTCAATAATATCTTCCATGGTAACTATTCCATCCATCCCACCATATTCATCTACAACAAGAGCAATATGTTCCTTCTTATTCAATAGCTTATCCCAGGTATTAAAAAGAGTCTGAAATTCAGATATTACTACAATTTCGTGTGATATTTCTTTTAGAAGTACTTCATTCTTCCCTTCAGCTAATCCTTCAAAAATCTTTTGTCTGAATACATAACCAGTGATATTATCTTTATTTCCTGAATAAATCGGAATCCTCGAATAATATAAATACTCTTTATTTTTTAGAAACTCTTTTAAGCTCATATTCTCATCGGCAACAGTAACCACAACCCTTGGCGTCATTATATCAGTCACATTTATTGATTTTAGCCGAATAAGATTCTGAATAATTCTATTTTCTTTCTCCTCAAACACTCCTTCCTCGGTTCCTATTTTTGCCATCGCCGAAATTTCTTCTCTACTCACCGAAGCTTCATCTTGCTTACTTGCAATTATTTTTGAGAGATAAGTAGTAAACAGCACCAAAGGGTAAGTAAGAAACACCATCGAATTAATTATAATTCCGGATAAAATCGCAAGCTTTCTCCAATAAATAGCACCAATAGTCTTTGGTATAATTTCAGAGAATATTAAAATTAAAAATGTCAATACTGCAGATACAACTCCAAAATAAACTTCCCCAAATAATTTCGTAGCTTCTGCCCCAACCCCAGCAGCTCCAATTGTATGAGCAATTGTATTTAAAGATAAAATTGCAGCAAGTGGTCTCTCCACATTATCTTTTAACTTCAAAAAAACTGACGCTTTTTTTGATCCTTCATCAATTTTAACATTTAAAAAAGATGCTGGTGTAGAAAGTAAAACCGATTCCAATATTGAACACAAAAAGGATATAAAAAGTGCTATAAATAAATAGAAAAATAAAAGAAACATATATTTTATGGATATTAGTTATTTGGTGTAATTTACCAATTTTAAGAAGGAATAAAAACAGGAATATCCCTATTTATTAATGTTAATTTCTGATTCACTTTTGCCAACTACACTAAACTTTTTATACAACGTAACCCCCTGTTCATCAACTAAAGTAAGTAAATGCTCCCCTTCAGCAGGACTCAATTCCTTTTGATGAGACTGAGACGTAGTGCCAATAAATTCTCCATCCAAATGCCAATAAACCGTCATTTCCGGATCATGATGAGCAATTTCGAAAACCACACTTCCTCTCATTCCATCCAAATCAATAGGCACAAACAAACGATCATTATCTTTCGGATAAATCAATTCCATAACTTTAGAATCTCCAACCCCAACGCAATCATCCCGAAAAGGGGGCAATGGGCGATACAATGGATTTCTTTTCTTGTAATACCATTCCATTGCAGGCGGTAAAACAAACCAGGATTGATGAATCATATCGCTAACTTTTTCACACTCCGAATTTACACGATAACATTTCGATTGATCCAAATGAATCAACCTATGATAAGGACAAACCTTCGTTTCTAATCCCGATTTACCAATCCATAAAGAATCCATTTCTTCACACCACCTGCCGGCTCTGTGCCCACTCTTCCTGCAAATTGGTACCAAATCCATTTCCTCATAAGGCTGCTCAAACCATTCTACTTTTGGAAGCAAATCAAACACATCAAACATTACAGGAGCGGCAATACTAACTCCTGTTAATCCAGGTCGACCTTCTCCATCTGCATTGCCCACCCAAACTCCAACAACATATTTTGGTGTTGTCCCAATTGCCCATGCATCTCGAAAACCAAAACTTGTACCTGTTTTCCAGGCAACTTTCTGTGAAGATGAAAAAGATTTCCATCCGTTCTCACCATCTGGTCTGTTCACTTCCAACAAGGCTTCAAAGGTTTGATATATAGCCGAAGCTTTCATTAATGGCTGAGTATCTTCACCCTCTAAATTAGTTGTTCGAATAGTATAAATAGCTTTTCGAATATCATTAGAATAATAAGTTCCATCTAAATTATTGTAATGATTTAAAATTCGAGACATACTAGCATACATTCCACATAAATCCCACAATCTACCTTCGGCACCTCCTAAAATAAGAGATAATCCATAATGTCCAGCCGGTCTGTTCAATGTTTTCATCCCTATTTTTCTAAGCAAAAAATGGAAACGCTCCACTCCATACTCTCTTAGCATTCTCACCGAAGGAACATTTAGAGAACGTGCCAAGGCATTTTTTGCCTGAACAGCACCATCATAACTCAAATTAAAATTCTTAGGCGAATATCCTGCTATTTGAGTTGGAATATCAGGTATTAAGGTATTGGGTAAAATCTCTCCTTCATTAATCATACTGGCAAATAGGAATGGTTTTAGAACACTCCCTGTACTTCTTGACGATCGTATTATATCAACCTGATTGCCGTGGTTACCAGATCCAATTTTCTCCGAATTACCTACATATGAAATTGCTTGCCCTGTTTCCGTATCAAGAACCAAAACCGCTACATTATGAATTTGGTTTGATTCAAGTTGTTTTTGATGTTTTCTTACTATACTATTAACTCGTTCCTGTAATCCATAATCGATAGTACTTATCACCTTTTCTCCCCAATGTTCTTTATGTACTCTATCCAGTAGGTGAGGAGCAATTCTTGGCAGATTATGTATTTTTTGAGGAATCTCTTCCAGTTTTGCCAACTCACAAGTAGTCGAATCAATTTCCCCTTTTTGAAGCAACCTATCTAATAGCCTGTCCCGCTTTAAACGTAAGCGTTCACTGTTTTTTCCAGGATAAATTAAAGATGGTGCATTAGGCAATACTGCAAGAGTTGCCGCCTCCGACCAGGAGAGTTCATCTGCATTTCTTCCAAAAAATCGCCAGGCTGCAGCATCCAATCCCACTACATTTCCTCCAAAAGGTGCATGAGAAGCGTATTTTGCCAAAATCTCCTCCTTTGAATAGCTCAATTCAAGCCGTAGTGCCAGTACCATTTCAATTAGTTTCTGATAAACGGTTCGAGCCTTTCCTTTTCGCGAAATTCGAATCAGTTGCATGCTGATGGTGCTGCCTCCACTTACAATTCTTCCCGACTTCAGATTTTGAATTACAGCTCTAAACAAAGCAATCGGATTGACACCTGGATGCCAATAAAAATATTGATCCTCAAATGTTAAAAGAGATTTCTCGAATTTATTAGGAGTCTCTTTCAAATCAGGAAATCGCCACTGACCATCATCTGCAATTCTGGCTCCCAACAAGTTTCCTTCCCTACTATACAAAATGGTAGAAGTAGGATCTTGAAATAGATTTGATGGCAATGAGAACCAAAAAGTAATAGACAATAGCAAAAATGCCAACATAAACATGCGGCATTTTCTTGATTTACAATATCTAAATCTATTGAATTTCATATGAATTCCCCTTTAGTTTTTATGTACTCCCGGGGATATTTTATTTATTTCACAACTTCAATCCATCTACCAGGTTTTCTGGCATTCACCTTATCATCGTACATCGCTTCACAACTAACCGTTGGCAAATAAAACTTACCAA
>Ga0209379_10002531_pt1 | contig 11065 bp, 12 predicted proteins | sample tdDd001_FD_187124 | JGI IMG/M metagenome (GOLD analysis project Ga0209379, IMG submission 187124) | Marine sediment microbial communities from the Atlantic coast under amendment with organic carbon and nitrate - tdDd00.1 (SPAdes)... | ecosystem: Environmental > Aquatic > Marine > Coastal >...
AAAAAAAGCACCAAGCAACATGATGAAGAGGATAGATCTGATCTTTTTAAAAAGACTATTCAAGGGACTCACCCCGTTTTTGTGCTTGAGATTTTGCTAAAGTGTCTACTGAAATATCTATAATTGGTGTCAACATATTCCCGATTAAAATGGCAAATACAATAGCGCCCTGAGTGGTTGAAAAGCTTCGTATAATATAAACCAGACTCCCGATGATCAGTCCGTATAAGATCTGAGCTGATTGATTCTTTGGTGAAGTCACAGGGTCGACGGCCATAAATAGCGCACCCAATAGAACGCCTCCGCTAAGAAGGCTGTCAGCAGGACTCATCTGATTTCCAAGCGTCAGCATATATCCCCCAACAGTCAATAACCCATAAGTGACGAGTATTGATCCAGAAATATAAATTGAAATTACCTTTTTAGACAGAAGCAAAAGACCCATCAAAATAATAAGCACAGCTATAGTCTTATCCATAGGGATATCCGAAATTCCAACTCCACCAATGTATTGATCCAGCCAAATTGTGGTCATCGGTTTTGTAAAAGAAGCATGCAAAAAGACCCGCCCTACTAAAGCCGGGTTGAATATAGTGTATCCAGAACCTCCATAGACACATTTTCCAAAGAATATCCCAAAAACAATACCAATAAGACTGACCTCAAGGGGTGTGAACGGTGGCAAGACCAAAGTAAAAAGCATGGCTGTTATTAGCGTATCATAGGACAGTTGACGGGTACGTTTACGCTTAAGCATAAAAAGGTATTCAGTCAGTAAAGCTGCACAACAATTTAACACAGCCAAAATTATAACCCACAAGCTGTGAATCACCGTGGAATACAATAATAGAATCATTAGCATCACGATTATTAATAAATATCTGCGATTCTCCTTCATAAAAACCATACACCTCCGAACTCAATCGACCTGTGTAATTTATTGATACCCTGAACTGTAAATCTTTAATTTTTTACTTTTCTGCATCAGGCTTCGCTTGGTTTGTTACGGCTGTTCTGCTGGCTTTATTCCAGAAAAAAGCCCCCATTTACGACAGATAAGGACCGATTTCCGATAATCCGATTGTAAAAGGGGGCTTTCTTAATTTTCATTTTGCAATTTCAACTCGATTCCTGCCATTTTCTTTTGCTCTATAAAGAGCATCATCTACATTTTTGACCAGAGTATCAATTTCTTGTTCCTTATTATATTCACCCACTCCAAAACTTGCTGTTTTATGTCCCACATCCTCAAATTCATACTCTTCAATTGATTTTCTAAATTTCTCTGCAACATTTATAGCATCTGCTTCGATCGTATCAGGTAGAACAATAATAAATTCTTCACCACCCCATCGACCAACTACGTCCATATTTCTACAAGATTCAGTAAGTATCATAGCGATGTCCTTTAGTACTTCATCACCAGCTAGGTGACCATATGTATCATTTACCAACTTGAAATGATCCATATCCGCAATGATAATGGAGAAAGTGCTGCCTCTTACTTTTGCTCTTTTAACTTCATATTCAAGCACTCTATCAATTTTTAGTCTGTTATTTAGTTTAGTTAAAACATCAGTCTCTGAAAGCTCATGAAGTTGTTTGTTCATATCTTCTAAAACCACTTTATCCTGAATTAGCATATCATTTTGAGTCTCAACTTCATCTATAAAATCTCTGAGTTGGCCTGATATTTCATTTACAGTGTTCCCTAAATCTCCTAATTCATCTTTGTTTTTAATATCAAGTTTATGATCAAAATCACGATTGGCTATCGCCTTAACAGATTTATTGATTTTGATAATTGGTTTTGTAAATACTAATGATGTAAAATAAGCCAATACAAACCCAAGTACAAGTATAATAGATACGATTGATAGCATTACCTTATTGATTATTTCAACCGCTTCAGCAACAAAACCAAACGGTTTTGACAATTCTATCATTTTATTATCTGGAAGATTTCCGACCAATGTTAATATGTTCTCATTAACTTCACTATCAAACTCATTGATAACAACATAATCCCCAACATTATTATCTGCACCCAATTTAAGTCGTTCAGGATAATGCCTAGGCATATAGTCACCTACTCTAAGACTTGGTGAAGTAGATTCAATTACTCTGCCGTCTTGTTCAAATACGACAATAAATCCCTTAAGTTCCTTTTCAATACCTTGTATGAAACCACTTAATTCTCTATTATTGTCAGCATCGTACTTAGATAACACTTGGTTGTAAAACCAAATATGTCTTTCCTCATACTTTGATTCAAAAAAATCATCCAAAAACATAGATGTTACGCCAATGAATGTGGCTGCAAACAATATAAGCAGTACATTAATTATAATAAAAAGTTTAACTTTTATAGATACTCTCACGTTTTCCTCCCGCCTTACTCATTGATATATTCAACTAATCGTAGTAAACTCACTTTCACATTTGGATATATACCCTAGAACTGAGTTTCTAGTTTTATAGAATATTATACAACACATGAAACTTCAATAATACATTTAATAAAACATAAAAAATACGCTCAATAAAAATATCGAGCGCATTCTTATGTATCGGATTACTCCAATGTGGTCACTGCTATCTGATCAATGCAAATATAAATACGTTTAGCCTACATATTTATATTTGCCCTAATAGATTTCGTATTTTCTGTATAACGCTCGATCGTCTTCTTATTTACACGGTATGCATTAACAGGACAAGTATTGAAACACTTTGCACAAGCAAGACAGTTTGATCCAAATATGATCGTTCCATTATCCACTTTTATATTCTTGCTTGGGCACTGTTTGACGCACAAGTTGCACTTGGTACATTTTGACTCATCTACTTCAAGATAGTTTTGAGCATAATTCGGAATCCATTTTTTTTGAAGCATCGTGTACATTTTCCCGAATGCAGCTTTCTTAAGAGTTGACCTAGCCTCAATGTTCCCTTTGCCATTCTCATAAGATGTAATAACATCCTGTGTCTTTTCAATAGCAGCCTTGTACATTTCAGTCATTTCAGATTGAGAATGCTTTTTACCAGTCATTGCGTAATGATTATTAGGCATTAAATACGCCAGCGCAGATACGACTTTAAATCCTTTATTTTGCAGCTTATCCGACAATGTAATATGTCCAAATGCTTGACCCCAACTATGTGTAATAAAAGTAATCGCTTCGGCAGATTTATTATTTTCAAGACGAATATTGCGTTCTATATAGTCTGTCATTTTTACAGATGCAACCTTGGAGCGCGTTGGTGTACCGAATACAAGTAGGTCGTACCTTTTAATTTCACTAGAGCTTGATGAAATATCGACAAGATCAACGTCATAGCCTCGTTCCATTAAAAGTTCCTTAAATAGCTCACCCACTCTAAATGTGTTGCCTGTTCCAGAACAGTAAATTATTGCAGCTTTCATAGCTACCTCCTCAAAATCATCTATGTGTTACCGTAATTCTAATTTTAGTACGGATTTGAACTCAATTGAATAATAGTACGGATTTGTACTATCGTCAAGTTGTTTTTGAAATTTTCTACAACTATGAGTTTGATCCACGTTGCATATAGGCTGCTTTGTCATGGCTTAATGCAATAAAAAACCACCTGGTTTCAGGTGGTTGAGTGAATTATTATTATTTTAGGTTATGTGCCATTTTTTCTATGGTTTTTTCAGTTAAAGCGAGATCTTCGCCAGATATATCCATTGTAATTTTTTTTGATATGCTTTCCACAATCCTCAGTATTTCGTCTTTCATCTGATCAGCTTTAGGCGTTGTTTTGACACAAAAGATCCTCTTGTCCTCCACGGACTGGTACTTCTTTAAGTAGCCATTCCTTTCAAGGGTGCCAACCATCTCACTCACTGTTGTTTTCTTTTTTTCCAGTGTTCTTACTAACTCACGGATCTCAATAAATCCACCATTTTGATATACAAGCGTCAGTAGCCATATATGGCCGCAACTTACTTTAATACCAACATCCTTTAGAGCATTCTGAAGTTCTTTATTTATTCTTTCATGAATTATGCCTAACGAAGATAAAGTATCCATCTATGATTCTCCTTTAATTTTATCTATATAGGCATATTAGTACGTATTTGGACGTTTGTCAACTTGTATTGTGCGGGTGGCACAAGAAAATCTAATAGTTTTTGATGCCGTACTTCTTGAAAATCCCAAGCGAAATAAATAGGAGCGCACAGAATAATATTCTTATAACCCTTGATATAGTCATAATAGCCACCATTTAACCCTATTGTCATTTCCTGACAATAGGCTGTTTTGAGTTATAGGTATGAATTCTTCATTTCACTTTCTAAAATATTTAATGCAAATTCTTTTGCATCCTTGAGGTCCTCACTATTAGGTCTACCTTTGTTCATTCCTCCAAAGTATTTAAGGAAGCTGTTCGTGTTAAAACCTTTGCAGCTAAACTCACCGACTAGTGTGTACCCTTTTGATTCCAGCTTCTGTCTTAACAGTGAATGATCATCTTTGACCTTGGTTTCGCCTTGTATAGCGCTTGTGGAGAAAATAAAAGCAGATTTCTTATTTACATTTGGAAGTCTATCTACAAGGTCAAGCAGCGGTTTATAATGCCTTCCACTATCTATACCCGCTCCAAAACCTATAAGATCATACGCTTGAAGCTCCTCCATAGTCACAGTCTCTGGGGTCTTTACCTCTGCATGCAGTACTTCTGAAAACTCACATGCAATTTTAGCGGTATTATTATGATGATACGAATAGACTATTATAAGACACTTTTTAGTCATGGCTTCCATGTCTATATTTCCTTCCTTCATTGTTTTTACCTCCAAATATTATTAGGATTTTTCTATATTAATGCCCATCCAACAGATATCTTTTAACGCCCAACCACAAAAGTCCTTTGCTGCACTTTTCGACGGACTTTAGTTCTTTCCCTTTCATCTTCTCTTCAATCATTTCCAAGCTATACCCATCTTTCAGGATACAGTATTGGTACCTATCTGAGTAAATGGCTTTTAAAGAACATCCGTATACGCAACGCATGCATATCATACATTGGTTCGAAAACACAGGCCTTCCATCAACAACTTCTATATTATTCCTCGGACAGTTCTCTGCACACCATCCGCATCCATCGCAACTACCGCTCACCATTAACGCCAAGCCGAACAACTCCGCCCAATTCTTTTCCATTCTCGAAATGGACCGTATGAATTTTCCACCGAAGACGAATCCCGTCCTATGCCTTTTTCCAGCAATCGCATCATCGATGATCCTGCCAGCTTTCACAGGAATTGTTTTGAGCAGCCACATGCTAAGATCATCGTTTGTCTTGATCATGAAGTTCGACGGCATGACCAGCATTTCCTCGTAAAAGACCTCGTAGCCTTTCTCTTCAAGGGCTTTGATGCAAGAGGCTCTGCATAGTGTATTAGGCCATATGTTACCCCCTCCCGACACAGCGATCACCACGGTCGGGATCTCATTTCCAAAAGGCAAATCTTCAATCCAGTCGTAGATTGGCACCGGCGCGTCAAAAGCATGGACGGCATAGACAACCAATAGCAGCTTTGTATCCCGTATCACATCATCCCACTCAGTCGTCGGGGCGTTCTGCACGCTTAAATCCAAGGGGTATACTTCCGCATAAATTGCTCTTGCATCAAACAATTCTCTGAAAGTTTCAGCTACCCTCTTCGTACTGCCAGTGCCGGAAAAATAGACGATCAAAGTTTTATCCTTTTTCATGCTCTATTCCCTACCTTCCGCTTTAACGTTGGGCGCAATGGACTCTATCTAATTAATACCAGCTGATCATAAAAAGTGAGTCAGTTGCTCTGTATTCCACACGCAAAATGACTCACTAATAATTTGGCATTTGTTTTCGGTTTTAAAGCTTGATCTTGAATGCTGCTACAACATCCATTAAGTTACCTGCAAATTGAGTCAGTTTTTCTGAATTCTCAGCCGAATCCTCAGTGCCTTTTTTAATTTCCTTCGTCATTTCGTTAATGTTTTCAGCTGATGCTAAGATTTCTTCATTCGCGGCAGATTGCTCTTCTGCTGCCCCAGCGACGCTTTGCGTTAACATATTTAGATTTTCCATGTTCAGTAAAGCGCTGTCAATTCCAGCGACCTGCTCTTCTACTGCAGTTGCAACTTCAATCGACATATCATTAACCGACTGAATTGCATTCATAACCTTTTGACTCTCTGCTATCTGCGATTCTGTTTCTGATGCAATTTCGTTAATCAACGAAGTGGTTCTCTTGATCGCTTTAAAAATATCATCCAGTGCAGTTCCTGTATTACGCACTAAAACCGCGCCAGTCCCCACTTGTTCAGCACTGGAATTAGCAGTATCAACAGAGTTTTCGACTTCCTCTTGAATCTTGTGAATGAGCTCCGTAATATCCTTTGTTGCTTCTCCCGACTTCTCAGCCAAAGCTCCGATCGCACTCGCTACAACTGCAAATCCTTTCCCCTGTTCCCCAGCTCTAGCTGCTTCAATAGATGCATTCAGAGCAAGTAGATTGGTTTGGTCTGCAATATCATCAATGACCTCTACTATAACCCCAATCTGTATAGCAGCTTTTCCTAATCCTTTGACAGCCATTGTTAAGCTCTCCATGCCTTTGTTGATCTTATCCATTTCAAGAACTGTATTATTAATGGTTTTTTTACCGTTTTCTGCAATTTCAACCATGTTTCGTGCTTCCTCACTGGTATCAATCGAGCTTTTCGCAACGCTTTCAATCGACTCATTAACAACTCGAAGAGAGTTCGTGACTTCTACTAAAGTCTCACCAGTGTGTTTTGTATTTTCAGCAACATCATTAGCAGCATCGCTTAAACTGTTCATAGATTTTGTTACATCCATTGAGTTCGTTGCAATTTCAGTCATGCTTTCAGCCACATCGTTGATTGATTTCGACATTTCACCCAATGTAAGGGTTATTTCATTAACTGCTGTCGCTTGATTCGATGCAGACAAAGCCATTACCAGTGCAACTTTATTGCCATCTTCTGAAGTCTCACTTACTGTATTCGCATTTTCAAAAACTTTCTGAATGGCTTTTAACTGGCCTTGTATCATGTTGTTGAAACTTTCACCTAAGTCTTGTATTTCATCTTTTGTTTTTATGTCAGATTGAACAAGCAAATTACCTTTTTCAGCTCTACTCATAAGCTCCATCAAGTGTATTATCGGTCTCACCAATGAACGGCTGAACAATATAGAAACAATCACAATTGCAACGATTTCAACGACTATAATAAACAGACTTCGGTTCAAATTTTCACGAATCTTTTCCATGACCTCTTCTTCGTTAATTTCAGCAATCAAAACCCAATCCAATCCATCAATATCCGCAGGCGCATAAGCACTTAAAACAGCTACTCCACGGTAGTCGTCAATAACCCGAGAACCTATTTTCCCTTCTAATGCGGCATGTGTTGACTCTGTATCAACCTTTTTTGACAACACCGTGCTTTCTTCAAAGAATCTTGAGTCTGATCGCATCAAGTGATCGCTACCAACAATGTACGTCTCACCTGATTCACCAAGACCAGAACGGTCAAGTAGCAAATCATTGATTTTATCTAATGACAACTGATAAACCAGAACACCAATGACTTCGCCATCACTATCCATGATTGATGTTCCGATAAATGCAGCGGGCTCGTCACTAATCGAATAGTATTCAAAATCTTGAATAACAGTATCACTCAATGACTTATCATAAATTGTTTTAAGTGGTAAGCTGCTGTTACTTCCTTCGTTCAAGTTAATCCCATGGTCCGCTTCCTTGGCTTGAGTGTAGACAACGTTCCCATCCATATCGATCAGAAACAGGTCATAATAGCCATACGTCGTTACATAATTGTTAAAAATATCGTCATAAACACGATCTGCTCCATAATAAGACTCGCTTTTAAAACCCTCATCAAACGCAACATCATATGCTTTCATACCATCAACCAATGTCGGCAAACCAGCCATAATTGAGATATCATTCTTCGTTTGTTCAAACATTCCTTGAACTTGCGTTACCTTCAGCTCACGAGTTGACACCAGTTGATCATGAGCTCTTTGCTTAAGTGTTTCAGCGCTCATCTGATAATTGAAAAGGACTGCAGTTATCAGTGGAATAATTCCTACTAATAGCATCACTCCGATCAATTTAGTACCTAATTTGAACCTAAGTCCTTTTCTATCTCTGAGTTTACTTTGCATTTCTTCACTCCTCTTAGTTTGGCTAGTAATATATACTTCCCTATTTGAGGAATTGGATAATTTCCAATTTTTTTGACGCTTCATAGATATTTTATTAATTACCCAAAGCTGAAACTACAATCACTTTTACGTAGATTTCAAAATCTCTAATTTACTGTAAAAATATAAACCCCTTAACCACAAAAAAAGTCCACTTTATTTGAAAGTGGACTTTTTTATAGTTATTATATTCGGTTTAGCATGCCCACTCAAACAATAAAAAGCAACCAGGCATAAAGTACTCAGACAGCTATAGTTTTACTCTTTCTTCCCATTCTGCAAGTTTAAATCCTGTCAAAACGAAGTCATCTGCAACCAGGACCGGTCGCTTATGGAGCATTCCATCGCTCTCTAGGGTCTCCAAAAGTTCATTTTCAGATAGAGTTTCCCAAAGTTCTTTTAGATTTTTTTCTTTAAACACTTTGCCATTTACATTAAAAAATCGCTTTAATTCTAAACCACTCATAGCCATCCATCCACGAACTTCATCCGCTTTTGGATTATCCTTGTGAATCAATCTAAGTTCATATGAAATCTCATTATCATCCAGCCAAGCCTTGGCTTTTCTACTGCTTGTTCAGGAAGGGTAGTGTAATAATAACATTTTCAATTTCTCCTTTTAATTCAATAGTTTTCTGCATACGGTATACCAAATACATTTTTGTACTCATTACATTATCCTCGATATCTAAAATAAAGTCAATAGCTTTGAACATACAACCAATGCAAGTTTAAATTATCTAATACCAACTGCTATTACCGTATTTTCTAATAGATTTTATAGAAAAACCGACTCATATTTATGAGTCGGCAATCTTTGAAACCATTCTTATCTAGTTCAGTCACGAGTCTTACTAAATACTCTACTGACTCTTCAGCAGTCTTGGATTTCATAAAACAGGAATTATTAAAAGGATATTCCAGTTAACTTCTCTGAAACTTGCCATAGTTTTTTCTGCATCGCTGCATTATGCGATCGCTTATTAGATTTAACTACAACCGGGTATCCAGAGTTACCAGTAAGACCATCAGGACCATAATACTCGCCACCTCTCACTTTTGGATCTGTAGCAGCCCTTAGAATAGGCAGCGCTCCCATAGCTGCACTCTGGAACATGGCATTCATAATGGGATTCATCAGTTTACCCATTAAACTGTCACCTAAATGACTGTTCAGATTGGTATTTGCCCCTCCAGGATGAGCAGCCAGAGCAATGGCGTTACTGTTTTTTTGTTCAAAACGACGTTGTAGTTCATAAGTGAAAAGCAAATTTGCCAGTTTTGAGCGACCATATGCTGTCGAAGGAGAATATCCTTTTCCACCATCATATTGCAAGTTATTAAAATCCATGCTAGCCATGGAATGTGCTCCACTACTCATACTAACAACTCTAGCCCCCGAAGTCTCTTTGATGTGATCTATCAGTAAACCAGTCAAAGCAAAATGACCAAGGTGATTTGTTCCGAATTGCTTCTCAAAACCATCTTCCGTAGTACCATATGGTACACTCATGATCCCTGCATTGTTTAGCAGTACATCAAGTCGATTGTATTTAGCTTTAAAAGCATCTGTGAATGAAATAATTGATTTTTGACTTGCTAGATCAAGATGCATAATTTCAGCCTTCGCGTCTTTCACAGATTTTTTTAAATCAGCTAATGCAACCTCCGCTTTTTTCATATTTCGACAAGCAAGCACAATCTCAGCGCCTTTACTTGCTAATATTTTGCTGGATTCAAAGCCAATACCGCTATTTGCTCCTGTTATAATAATAACTTTACCTGTCAAATCAGGTATATTGTCAGCTGTCCATTTTTCTGTTGACATTTTTCCTCCCTATAAATTGAAATAACCTTTGGAAATCACTATTCAATTTAAAGCTATTTCGTTCTCATCAATACTTCTAAAGTCTTTTGAGCTGTTTCAGTTGCAGAATTTGGATTTTGACCTGTAATAAGTTTTCCATCAACAACTGTGTGTTTGCCCAGAGGTAAACATGACTTGCTATAAATCATGCCCTTTTCTTTTAACGTCTTTTCCAGATTATATGGAACAAATTTTTTCGCACCAACAATATTTTCGTCAAAGTATGTGAAACATGTTCCTTTTTTCCCTTTAACCAAGTGGTCCCCATTGCTTAATTTAACATTTTGCAGTGCAGCAACCCCATGGCAAACTGCAGATACGATTTTTCCCGATTCGAACATATTTCGAGTTAACGTATGGAGTTCACTATCATTTGCAAAATCCCACATGGCACCGTGTCCACCAGCAAAATAGAGAACATCATAGTCTTCATAATTTATGTCTGCTAGTGATTTAGTATCCTCTAAAAGAGCCATAAATTTAGAATCTTCATATCTTAATTTTGATTCATTATCTAATACAAACCGACCTAAACTTCTTGAATCAATTGGAATTTTTCCACCTTTAGGACTAATAATATCCATATCAATTCCTTTTTTTGCAAATACATCATAGAAATGGGTTAGTTCGGATAACCAAAGTCCAGTAGGATCTACGTTTTGTTTATCAACATCCGAATGATTTGTTACTAGAATAAGTACTTTGCTTTTTTTCATTTTAATATCTCCTTTTAACTTTTCCATTTAAAGTATTTTGAATTTATCCTGAGGAAACGCCTTACGCTTCTTGTTTTTCACTTTTTTTTCTACCCATGAATAACCCCAGAACTTTTAGGCCGTTTCTAATGAGCACGTTATCCAAATCCTTATGAGCAGCTTTTAGCTCTTTTCTGATTTCAATTTCCTGAGGACAATGTCTCTCACA
>Ga0209379_10002538_pt1 | contig 11058 bp, 7 predicted proteins | sample tdDd001_FD_187124 | JGI IMG/M metagenome (GOLD analysis project Ga0209379, IMG submission 187124) | Marine sediment microbial communities from the Atlantic coast under amendment with organic carbon and nitrate - tdDd00.1 (SPAdes)... | ecosystem: Environmental > Aquatic > Marine > Coastal >...
GATCGCCTACGCCGAACATGGCGATGCCATCGAAGATGTTGCCGCAAGCTACCCTAATATCGAGTTTGTTAAAATCGAGGGATATAAAAACTTCTTCAGACAGAAGGATGATAAGTACGATGCCATGGTCATCAGCGCCCAGGCGGGATCGGCCTGGACCCTGTTCTTCCCCGGATATGGAATCGCCCTGCTCGAAAGCAAGGCCCGTTACCCGGTTGCCTATGCCGTGGCCCAGAACAACCAATCCCTGCTCAACTATGTCAACAACTGGCAACGCCTGCGTAAGGTCGATGGCCATCAGGATAGCTTCTATAACTACTGGATGTTGGGTCTGGGTGCCACCGAACCTAAGCCCCGCTGGTCGGTAATTCGCGATGTGTTGCATTGGGTGGATTAAAGAGCGAGTTCTTATGTAGGAGCGGCTTTAGCCGCGAATGTTTTGAGATAACGAGTTAAGATCCCTTATGCAGAAGGGCTTTAACCGCGATGGCGTGTTTGTTCCATCCTTCCCGGCTAAAGCCGGTCCTACACGTCATGTTGAAATCAATACACCTGTCATGCCCAAATCAACACATCAGGCATATCATCACACGTCATTCCGGCATGCTGTTAGCCGGAATCCAGCTTTTTGTTTTCGCTCTTCGCTCTTCGCTGCTCGTTACTCGCAACTTTCTTTGCCCTATCTTTAGCTTACGACTTACAGCTCCCAACTCCGAATTCTGAAATCAAAAAAGCCGGGTATTAACCCGGCTTTTTAACTAATGCTACTGACTAACGCTACTAACTAATGCTAAGAACTAGCTCACTAGCTTACGCTATTAACGCGTCTTCACGTACGGTACACCAATTGACTTAGGTCCGACGGCGCGGCCGATAAAGCCTGCCAGCAGGAGTACGGTCAGGATGTAAGGTAAGACTTCGATTGCCTGTACCGGAATCTCACCGACTATCGGCAACTCGGCGCCCTGCAGACGAATAGCCACCGCATCGAGGAAACCAAACAACAGACAACCAAACAACACTGGCACTGGCTTCCACTTACCGAAGATCAATGCAGCCAGGGCGATGAATCCCTTACCGGCACTCATATTCGCCACGAAGCCGGCGCTGTGTGCGGTAGACAGATAAGCACCTGCAATACCGCACAATATACCTGCACAGATCAGAGCGCGATAACGGATCCAGGCAACTGAGATACCCGCAGTATCGACTGCATGTGGGTTTTCACCCGCCGCACGAAGACGCAATCCAAAACGGGTCCTGAACACTACCCACCAAACAAAAGGCACCATAAGCAACGCGAGATAGACCAGAATATTATGTCCGGAAATAAGTTCACTATAGAGCGGACCAATCACAGGTACATCCGCAACAGCATCGGCGCCAGGCAGCGTAATCGGTGTAAAACGCGCACTGTCAGGCAGGGCCGGTGTCTGACCGCCCAATCCAAACCAGAAGCGTCCCAACGTCACAGTCAGACCCACAGCCAACATGTTGATCGCCACACCCGAGACGATCTGATCGCCTCTGTGTGTGATAGAGGCAAAACCATGGATCAATGACAGACAAACAGAAACACCTATGGCGGCAAGTAGGCCCAACCAAACATTGCCGGTGACAGAAGCGGTTGCTGCAGCGGCAAACGCCGCCGACAGCAACTTACCTTCCAGGGCGATGTTAACTATTCCCGAACGCTCCGAGAACAGGCCAGCCAGTGCAGCAAGAATAAGCGGCGCCGATACCCTGAGGGTCGCATCTAAGATTAAAATCAGATTCTCATACATAACTTAGGCCTCCGCTTGTGCTTTGCCGAGGGACTTTTTCTTTCGATCCCATAACACAAAAATACGCTCTGTTGGCTTCACTAACATCAAGGCCAACGCACCACTGAACAGTACCACTAAGGCCTGCACAACCTGGATCATCTCACGGTCGATATTCGGAAAATCAAACGCCAACTCCGCTCCGCCCTGATACAGGATACCAAAGAGCAGGCTCGCTAATATGATACCGACAGGATGGTTGCGACCAATCAGACAAACGGCAATACCGGTGAAACCATAACCAGCCACGAAGTCCAGCTTCAACTGTTGGCCATAACCTTGTACTTCGTTCAGGCCTAACATGCCTGAAAGCGCACCGGATATGAGCATCACTATGATGACCAGTTTCTTATGATTGATGCCGCCATATTCGGCAGCGGTAGGGCTTGAACCCATGGCCCTGATGGCGTAGCCCCAACGCGTGCGCCAGAGTAATATCCAAACCAGGACGCAACATGCCAGTGCGATAAAGAAACTCAGGTTCATCGGCGACTCGGAGAAAGAGAAACCGAACCAGCCCGCTATCTCGTGGAACATAGGCATCACCGCGGATTGTTCAAACACCCGCGATACCGGTGCCATCTGACCATCCAACTTAAGTACGTTCACCATCAGGTAAACCATCAGCGCCGAGGCGATAAAGTTAAACATGATAGTAGTGATAACTATGTGGCTGCCACGATAGGCCTGCAGATAGGCAGGTATAAGCGCCCACAGGGCACCAAATGCCATACTGGCAACCATAGTGATAGGTAACAGAGCCCAGAATGGCAAGGCATGATCTAAGCCCAAACAGGCAAGTCCCACACCTAAGCCACCGAGATAAGCCTGACCTTCGCCACCGATATTAAACAGCCCGGCAGAGAACGCCACCGCGACGGCTAAACCGGTAAAGATAAAGTTGGTCGCATAGTAGAGGGTATAACCAACACCTTCCTGATAACCTAAGGCTCCCTTCACCATCACTACCGCAGCCTCGAGAGGATTCACATCCACCGCAACGAAAATAATGGCAGAAAATGCAAAGGCGAAGAAGATATTGACCAAGGGCAGCCCAATGATATTTACCCACGCCGGAATTTTGGAGTCGTTCACGATTGACCTCCGTTAGTCGTTTGTCCTGCATCCGACTCGCTTAGCTCATCGGGCATTATGTTGGCCATCATCATTCCAAGAATTTTCTCGTTCGCCTTATCGGCGCTCACTTCACCCACGATATGACCATCGAACATCACGATAATCCTATCGGACAGGGCCATGATCTCATCGAGTTCCACTGACACCAGCAAAATACCTTGCCCCTGGTCCCTGAGTTCGATGATACGTTTATGAATAAATTCGATGGCACCGATATCCACGCCTCGGGTCGGCTGACCAATCAGCAATACATCCGGATTCTTTTCTACTTCCCGGGCAATAATCAGTTTCTGCTGGTTACCACCGGAAAATAGTGAACTTCTTAGCTTAGGATCTTGCGGTCTTACGTCCCACTCTTTCATAAGACGTACACACTCTTGTGTGATCGCCTTAGGTTTATTCATCACCAAGCCATTATATTGCGGTTGATTCTGATGTCCTAAGATGGCTGACTCTTCGGCGGTAAAGGCTTTAATCAGCCCCATGTCCAATCTGTCTTCCGGTACATGACCCACGCTAAGTTGACGCACTCCATCGGGCGAGCTGGGGTGCTCTGCAGAGATACACGTATCGCCGATGGTGATTGAACCGCTGGTAGGCGTGAGTAAGCCTGCAAGGGCATTAATCAACTGAGACTGACCGTTACCGGAGACCCCGGCAATGCCGACAACCTCACCGGCCTTAATATCCATGTTGACCTTTTTAAGACGATCGACACCCATATCATCTGTGTAGGTCAGATCTTGGGTGGACAGTACAACCTGAGCGGGTTTAGCTTTAACCTTATCGACTTTCAGGCGTACCTTTCGTCCCACCATGAGCTCGGCCAGCTCTTCCTTATTCGTTTCTGCCGTCTTTCTGTGTGCAACCATCGCCCCTTGGCGCATGATCGACACGTTATTTGTAGCGGCCAGGATCTCTCTGAGTTTGTGAGTGATCAGTAAAATCGTGACACCCTGCTCGCGCAGCGCATCGAAAATATGAAACAGGTGATCAGTTTCCTGAGGAGTCAGTACGCCCGTAGGTTCATCAAGAATGAGGATCTTAGCACCACGGTACAGGGCTTTTAATATCTCTACCCTCTGTTGCAGGCCCACCGGCAAATCTTCAATTAAGGCATCGAGTGGCACATCGAGTTGGTAATCTTTTGCTAACCGTTCTAACTCTGTGCGGGCATCATGGAGGCTATGCTTGAGCAGAGCACCATTTTCGGCGCCTAAAATTACATTTTCAAGAACGGTAAAATTATCGACGAGCATGAAGTGCTGGTGAACCATGCCGATACCGTGGCTGATGGCCTCTTTCGAATTGGCAAGTTTCTGGACCTTACCACCAATCAGGATCTCACCGGCATCTGCGGTATAAAACCCGTAAATGATGTTCATCAGGGTCGATTTACCCGCTCCGTTTTCACCGATAATGCCATGAATGGTGCCGGGAGGAACTTGTAGATCGATATCTCGGTTAGCATGGACTGCGCCGAATCGCTTGTCGATACCGCGCAGTTCTAGTGCAAAAGGTTTGTCGCTAGGGAGTGTAGACATAAATTATGTTTCTCTTTGCCGCCCTATGGGTACTTCTCGAAAAGCTCTCCCGCTTGAGGCAGGAGAGCAAACTCTCACTTCTTACAGATGCGAAACACTAATATTGGTACTTAACATCAGCACCTAACATCAGCACTTAACATTAGTACTTACAGCTGTTATCAGCCATGTAATCGTGAACCTTGATATCTCCGGCTACGATCTTCGCTGAAATTTCACCGATCTTAGCTTCCATTTCAGGACTCACTAAGTCACGGTTATACTCATCGATAGTCCAGCCAACACCGTTCTCTTTAAGACCACGGGCATCGATACCCGGAGTGAATGTTCCACCTTCGGCAGCCTTGAATACTTCAAATGTCGCCAAGCCGACACGCTTAACCATAGAGGTAAGCATTACGCCCGGATGCAGGTAGTTTTGGTTTGAGTCAACACCGATGGCAAACTTGCCTTCATCTTTCGCAGCCTGATAGACACCGACACCAGTACCACCGGCAGCAGCGAAGACTACGTCGGCACCTTTAGTGAACTGACTCTTAGTCAACTCGGCACCACGGGCAGGATCAGACCATGCAGCGTTAGTCGAACCCGTCATGTTCTGGAATACTTCAGTATCTTTACTGACGTACTTAGCGCCCTGCTCATAACCACAGGCAAACTTACGGATCAATGGAATATCCATACCGCCAACGAAGCCCACTTTGTGACTTTCTGACTTCATAGCAGCCAATGCGCCGACAAGGAATGAACCTTCATGCTCTTTAAACACAAGAGACTTAACATTCGGTAGATCAACAACAGCATCGATAATCACAAACTGACTATCTGGGTGCTTCTTAGCCACCTTTTCTAATGCAGAACCATACATGAAGCCAACAACAACGATTGGGCTGAAGCCACGACGTGCAAGACGCTCAAGGCCCTGTTCACGCTGCGCATCGTTTGCCGGTACAAATTCACGTACATCAATCTTAGTTTGTTCGGTAAATTTAATTACGCCGTTCTGATAAACCGCCTGACTAAAGGATTTATCAAACTTACCCGATGAGTCATAGGCTACGGCTGGTTTAAAATCTGCAGCGTTTGCGACAAACGAGCATAGTGCTAAAGACACAGCTGTCGCAGTAGTTGTTAGGATTTTCTTCATGATTGTCCTCGTTGTAGGTATGTAAGTATGTATATAGATATGTATATGGGCAGTAACTTTATAATTTTTCGTTTCAGTATTTTTATGCCCCTAAGCTCAGTTTGCTATGTAGCAAAATTACTGACTCAGATACTGACTTTGTACATTAACGAAGATAGAGCTTACAGCAGGAAAGTATAGAATTGCTAGGGCTAATTGCACCTTGCCTCCCACTCAACCTAAGTAACCGATACGATTAGCATTCATGTAATTTTAGAACGAAAAAGCAGGCTATTTACGGCATAATAGAGATACCCGTCTGCTATTTCCCCTAACCTTATCACTGACCACTAATTAAACAGCGCAATAAACATAGCACCTGTTCGTAATATGGGAAGGAGAAAAAAGCAGATTATAAAGATTAGACACATGTATAACAGCCAAACTAACAAACAAATGGTTAACACGCACACAACAGCACCCTATACAAAAGCGAGTCTGTTCTGAAATCAAGACAATCACTCTCAATGTAACAAAACAACATTTCCCCCGATTTTTAGCTTGAATTATGACGCTAAACGGCCACGGCTAGTGGTTCCATCCCTTTTTCGACCATTTTAATGCCCCAAAAAAGCATAAATAACCAATTCTATTATTTTGAAAAAATGCGATACGGATCCTGCCTGATAGGGCCAAATGACCTCTTAGGAGTTATTGGGGAGCTTATATCGTCCTTTAAACAGATGTTTTAGCCTGTCGCAGTAAGCACTACAACTTTTAGTCTTTAGTTATCTGAGCGGAATATTTGCCATAAAAAAAGGCACCCTAAGGTGCCTTTGACTTTGCAGGAAAAACTTACTTAATTACTTTTAAACTTTTTTCTTAACTGTTTTACTTCACTATATAAGCTCCCGGAGTAAACGCAGGGATTCTATCTTCCGGGAGCTTAATTCTTTATAGAGAGTGACCGTGGTGCTCCATGATCTTCTCTGGGCTATGACAAGTTGCACAGGCTTCTTTAGCATCTTTAGCCATCTGCTTGTCTGGGCCAAAGTATGCGCCATTGCTCTCGAAGTGGCTCATAGCTGCATCAGACAGGTACTTCTGGTGACAACTCATACATGCAGCCGCATCAGGAGAAGCGTACCAAGTCAATACAGGGTCTGTATTACCTTCGCTAGCGATGAAGCTAGGTACAGTATGAGCAGAGCCAGCGTTACGGCCTAACTCGAAGCCATAGTCCTTACCACCGTTCCAACTCACCTCAGTAGCGTGACAAGTCATACAGTCAGTCTTTAAGATAGTACCACTACCACCATGACCGTTATCATGTCCTTCAGCCTTGTGTGCCTTATACATAAAGCTTGAAGACTTCATCTGTCCCCAAGGTACAGGTGCATGGTCGATCTCAACTGCACCTAACTTCTTATCGTTAGTATGACAGGCGATACAGTTCACACCGTTAGCATCATGGTATAGCTCTTGGCTATGACAACCCATGCAGGTAGCTTCATCGATAATTGCACGACGCATCTCTGGTCCGTAAGCACCCGCCTTATATATACGGTAGGGTTCTGTTTGAACGTAAGCAGGATATGCATCATCTGCAGCACAGTCTGTACGAACGTTAGTGCCTTCAGTGAAACAAACCTTAACCAACGGTAAGATTTCTAAAGATCTGTCAGTCAGGATATCTGCTGGTACATCAGTACGATATGTCTTGCTTCCTTTCACCTTCTCAGTGGTAACATGGAACACTTTAGTTGTAGCATCGTAGGTAGTTGAACCATCACCCTTCAAGCTGAAACGTCTGTGATCGTAGGTTGTTCCAATAGTCAGGCTATCAGTTTCTGAAGACACAAGCTGCTCTGGGTAATCAGCTTCGATATCCCAGCTAACAACCATGTATGGGTTGCTGTAGCCTTGCTTATAGATCTCATCTTCAGTGACCAGTGCACCTGCACTGTCCATAACCTTAACGTCAAACTCGAGTAAGCCGTCAACGTTTAAGACAACATTGCTAACTTCAACACTGTAGTCTTGTGCTGCGTCATATGGCTTCTTGTGGTCTGAGTGAACGGCAGCACTATGACAGTCTGTACAGGTCAGAGCTGGATTCTTATCCGACTTATGCTGTGCAGGCGAGTCAGTATGACAACCCGTACAAGCATTTGCATTAGCATTCGCTAACCATAGATCTTTGTCCGCCAGATTCTCATCTTCAACGTGACAAGCCGCACAATCCATAAATGGCTTAGTAGGGAATGCTGGGTAATCGAAAGCATGATCGCCTCCATAGCCCGCGATGGTGTAAGGCATTTTAACTACGTTACCTTCAGCATCTTTACCTTCGCGATTTGGTCCCATATGGATAGCGTGCACCATATGTCCAAGTTCAACTGACACATCATTAGGATCGCTGACAACACCATTATGACAAGACTGACAGTTTTCCAGGTCCAGACGACGTCCGCCATGGGCCTTTAAGCTATCTGGCTGGTGACAGGTGTAACAGGTTTCCAGCGTGACCAGATCACGGGTCGCGATGCCCTCTTGTGCATTAGTCGAAGGGATCCAGTCATAGTGAGCATTTTCTGCCAACTCATGACCCGAGTCATACTCGAACTGCATCTCGATAGCGATACGCTGAGTCAGGCCGGCATCAAACACGATACCCGCAGCATCTTCGGCGGTCGTTAGATTAGTCTTAAATATATAGGTGTAAGTACCATCATTATGATCGACTAAACACTCGGGGCAATCATTTAACTTTTCGAAGCCTTGCTCAAATGTCGTGCCTGCATCATTGGTCGTTTCGTTAAGCAGTGACATCCACTGTTTAAGCTCTGAACCTGTGTTAGTTTGCAGCTGAGCTAATGAGAAGCGAAAATCATGGAACTCATTTTCACCGGTCAGTCCAAATAGGCCGACCCCTTCCTTGTTTGCCAAGTCGAAATCGACAGTAATAATACCGTCTGCATAAGCTGCGTTAGTAATATTTGCAGTCGCTTCAGCAGCCATGTCGATATGAAGACCGGAAGTACCGGGCTGACCATTCTCGCCATCACCACCATTTGAACCATCTGCACCGTTTTGCCCATCTTTGCCATCATCACCACAAGCAGTCACCATCATTGCAGATGCAATTAACAGTGCGAGTGATGTTTTTCTTTTAGTTATAATCATTTTATCTCCCTAATGTGTAACCACCATGTGGTTCATACAAAATGCTAAAGATAATTCAGATAAATAAATTTGAAGCACATCACTTTGCCATACGGCTCAAACCCCAGTACTAAACACTAAAGCAAACCAAAAAAACAAAACAAACCACAGGCTAAACTCAACTATTACAACACTTGATCTTAATATTATTATATTTAACAGATGTTCCCGCCAATATTCGATAACTGGAATTGCGAACAACGAATAATAGAAATGAGAGGAGGAGATATTATCAAAAATTAATTTGCTCTTATGTTTAAGGTCACAAAAACGTAACCTTAATTACATTTCATTCATTTTCATGATATCAATCCTCGCATTACCACTTATTTTTCCCTAAATTAGCTAGGTGTGTTTTATATAAAAAAAATAATAATGAGTAAATTTAAACAGAACAATCTCTTTGATATCCAAGTGTTTGTACTAATTTATGAATCATTAAATTCAACATTAGTCGGTCAGGCGATGAATGTCCCTGCCTCTAAGATAAGCCGGAGTTTAAAGGCATTACGTCACTCTCTCGATGCACCACTGTTTATCCGTAAGCAGCATGGCTTCGAGCGTAGCCCGTTAGCCGACGAGATCTATCCGTCGATGAAAAAAATCATCCAGATTGCGGAAAGTTGTAGTCGGCTTAACCTTGAATCGGATAATACCCATAAGAAAGAAATTGTTATCGCCTGTCCGCCGCTACTTTCATTAAAACTGAGTCGTCTGTTACAAGATAAGGCGACCGAGCATCAGAAAAATTATCTGTTTAATATTAAACCCTGTACTGGCGATGTCGGCAGTTTAATAAAACAGAAAGAGATCGATCTGGCCATCACCCACAGAGCTTATAATACCGAACAGTTGCAATCGGACTTTATCGCCGAGGGAGAGTCCTTATATCTCGTTGGTAACAACAGTCACCCTATTTGGGAAACCGTCAACCCTACGGCATTAGATAATATTCTCAAACAAGCCTATATCGTTATCGACATGCCTGAATTCAGTGACCCCAGAGATCCGTTAGAATTCTACGCAAAAGATCAGGGATTGGAGCTAAATATTGAGGCTAAGGTCAGTGGCTTGGCCGATCTCAGCACCCTTTTAGAAACCAGCAATGCTTTAGCATTGGTGAGTCCGTTAAATGCCATAACCTTTCTAAATAAAAATAGCGATTTACGTTCGATGAAGTTATCACAAGAGCAACAACTCTCACTTTGCCAGAGAAGCGGTCTTCCCCGTCATTATTTGACCAAAAGAAAGCAGAACCATCAAATCCCCAGTTGGTTACAGTTAGCGATAACACAATTTATATTCGAAAACGTCGCATTAAAGCCCTGAATAAAAGGAAAGATAAATGTCCATAGATAAGTTGCTGAATCTCAACTTACTAAGCATTGAAATATTTTGCCAAGTCTATCTGAAGCAGGCAGTAATTGATGTAGCCGATCATTTAGCACTGTCACAGCCCAAGGTCAGTCGCGAACTAAATGCACTGAGAAAGGCATTTTCAGATCCACTGTTTATCAGGCAGAATAACCGTCTCGAGGCCACAGAGCTTGCTCACAACCTCTACCCTCAGTTGCAGGAGATGCTTAAGGCAAGTACTCAGGCACAGCAATACTTAAACAATATTCAGCACCAGCGCGAGCCAAGTTTCACTATTGCCACAGTGCCACAACTTGAAATCAACTTACCTCAAACCATTCTTAAGGCTGCAGAAAAGAATAATACCAAGACAAATGTCACCCTCTGTCCCTGGACAAAATCCAGCATAGAAGAATTCCAAAATGGAGACCTGGACGCAGCTATCTGCTTCGAGCCGGCAGATAGAAAGGGAATACTGTCAAAACCCATCATTCAACACAGAGGCGGGCACTTAATTGCGCGTGAAGGGCACCCCATTTGGCACAACCCAGTTATCGATGAGATGATTAACTACCCGATAGTGAAGCTGATCACCATGCCCTTCCCCGCCAATAAATCACCCTTGGTAAACTATGCGAAGAGACAGGGGAAGAAATTAGAGGTATTTGCCACAGTTTCAGATCTGGGGAGTGCCGCCAATACCCTGTTAAACTCAAATGCAATCATCATTGTCGGCGTCAGGGCGGCGGTTAACTTTTTACAGAACATCAAAGGGCTCCACGCCGAAATACTGGATTACCAACAAGATAAAGACATACTGAAAAACTTCAGTTATCCAACGACCTAC
>Ga0209379_10002542_pt1 | contig 11037 bp, 9 predicted proteins | sample tdDd001_FD_187124 | JGI IMG/M metagenome (GOLD analysis project Ga0209379, IMG submission 187124) | Marine sediment microbial communities from the Atlantic coast under amendment with organic carbon and nitrate - tdDd00.1 (SPAdes)... | ecosystem: Environmental > Aquatic > Marine > Coastal >...
TGTTAAGAGTTTATGTATGAGTTTATTAAAAGTTTTACGTTTTCCCGATGAAAGATTACGCACGATTGCAAAGCCTGTAGCAGAGTTTAACGCTGAGCTGCACCTTCAAATCGATAATATGTTCGAGACCATGTATGAAGAGAAGGGAATAGGACTGGCCGCAACGCAAGTCGATTTCCATCAACAATTGATCATCATGGATCTACAAGATGACGTAGAAAGACCCACTGTGTTCATCAATATGGAGATAATTGCCCGTGATGGCAGTTGCACCAATGAAGAGGGCTGTCTTTCTGTACCTGGTATCTATGCCAATGTAGATCGTGCCGAGTCGGTAAAGATTAAGGCTTTCGATCGTGAAGGTGTTGAATTCACCTTAGATGCTGATGGGCTGTTTGCGATATGTCTGCAACACGAATTAGACCACCTTAACGGTAAGTTATTTGTGGATTACCTGTCGCCATTAAAGCGCCAAAGAATCAAGCAGAAACTCGAAAAAGCAGCCAGGCTCGAAGCCAAACAAGGATAACCCGTACTTGAAACCATTAAACATTATTTTTGCTGGTACTCCAGATTTTGCGGCTCGCCATCTGCAAGCGCTCATCGATTCAGAGCACAATATTATCGGTGTATATTCCCAACCGGACAGACCCGCCGGACGCGGAAAGAAGCTACAGGCGAGCCCGGTAAAAAGTCTGGCCGTTGAGCACAACATTCCCGTCTTTCAGCCAAAATCTCTTCGGGATGAGCAGGCTCAAGCAGAACTTGCCGGCCTGAATGCCGATATTATGGTTGTAGTCGCCTACGGACTAATCTTACCAAAAGTGGTGCTCGACACCCCTAAGCTTGGTTGTATCAACGTGCACGGCTCAATATTGCCTCGCTGGCGCGGTGCGGCGCCAATCCAGCGCGCACTCTGGGCTGGAGATACAGAAACGGGCGTCACCATCATGCAGATGGATATAGGCCTGGATACCGGCGACATGTTATTGAAGACCCGGTTGCCTATTGAAGATAGCGATACTTCGGCGAGTCTCTATGAAAAGTTAGCCTTACAAGGTCCTGATGCCCTCATTGAAGCACTTACCGGGTTAGCTAAAGGGGAATTAACGCCCCAGAAGCAGGATGAAAGTCAGGCTAACTACGCAGAAAAGCTCAGCAAAGAGGAAGCTGAACTGGACTGGAGTAAATCTGCACTCGAACTGTGGCGTGAGATCAGAGCCTTTAACCCATGGCCTATCAGCCACTTTACTCATCAGGATGCCAGTATAAAGGTCAGAGAATCTTCGGTCAGCAACCTCAGCAGTGATGCACCAGCTGGGACCATTATATCGGCGGGTAAACAAGGTATAGATATTGCCACTGGTGACGGTGTGTTAACTCTGCTTAATATGCAGTTGCCAGGCAAGAAACCATTGAGTGTCGGCGACATTTTGAACTCCCGCGCCGAGTGGTTTACTCCCGGTACACGTTTAAATAGTAAAAAGCTAATTGGCACAGAGCCAACGGCAACAGAGGCTGAGTAACATGAATTTGCGAGCGCTAGCGGCCAAGGTCGTATTTCAGGTGTTAGAAAAAGGGGTTTCACTGTCTGTCGCCCTGCCGGATCAACAAAGGCATCTTGAAAGTGGTAAAGATAAGGCACTGATGGCCGAGCTCTGCTACGGCGTCATGCGCCACCTGCCCCAGCTTGATAAACTGGTCAGTGACTGCATGAGCAAGCCATTAAAAGGCAAGCAAAGAATCCTTCATCAACTTTTACTTGTCGGCTGTTATCAACTCTATTTCACCCGCATACCGAGCCACGCAGCTATTTCGGAAACAGCCGAAGCCTGCCGACAACTCAAATTTGAAGGCTTGGTAAAAGTTGTAAACGGTGTACTGCGCAATATTCAGCGTCAGGAGAAGCCACTACCTACAGACAACGAAACCTTAGCCCTCAATACTCCGGCCTGGATAATCAAACGACTCAAGGCGGCTTATCCCGAAAACTGGGAAGAGATAGTCGAACAAAGCCATCAGCGCCCACCTATGTGGCTACGCAATAATAAACTGTCGCAAACTCGCGATGAGTACTTAACCTCGCTTGCCGAAGTTGAGATCCAAGCTTCGGCAGGTAAGAGTAGCGATGCTATTTTACTTGAGAGCCCTAAAGATGTAATGCAACTTCCCGGCTTTGAGCTAGGCGCAGCCTCGGTTCAAGACGGTGCGGCTCAGTGGGCGGCAACTCTGCTGGCTCCAACCGACGGAGAACTGGTCCTCGATGCTTGTGCGGCACCAGGCGGTAAGACTTGTCATCTATTAGAACAAGCCCCTGATATTGAATTAGTCGCCGTCGATTTTGATGCCAACCGTCTCGAACGGGTTCAGCAAAACCTTGACCGTCTTTCGCTCAACGCAAAACTGATCCATGGGGACGCAGCCGATATCGATTCATGGTGGCAAGGAGATAAGTTTGATCGCATCCTACTCGATGCTCCCTGCTCGGCAACCGGGGTTATCCGCCGTCACCCTGATATCAAGTGGCTAAGAAAACAAGCCGATATCGAAGAGTTAGCCTCACTACAGAGTAAGATATTGGATCACTGCTGGCAGTGGCTTAAGCCTGGTGGCACATTACTCTACGCAACTTGCTCTATTCTTCCTCAGGAAAACGAACAGCAGATCCGAGCTTTCCTTGAAAGAGCCAGTGACGCGACTCTCGTTCCAATTGACGAGCAAAACCACCCTGATGATATTGGATGGCAGATTACACCGGGATTGGAGAATATGGATGGATTTTACTACGCACGCCTGGTAAAGGGATAAAGCAACGCGATGAAAATTATCATTTTAGGTGCGGGTCAGGTTGGTGGCACACTAGCCGAAAACTTAGTCGGCGAAAATAATGACATCACTATCGTCGATAACGATAGGAGTCGATTACGCTCGCTGCAGGACAAGTATGATCTGCGTGTTGTTTTCGGTCATGGTGCTCATCCAAATGTCTTGAAAGAGGCTGGCGCAGAAGATGCCGATATGCTGATTGCCGTCACCAATAGTGATGAGTGCAACATGTCGGCCTGTCAGATGGCATACACGCTTTTCGGAACACCGACGAAGATTGCCCGGATCCGCTCCGAGCAATATCTGGCCTTGCGGGATAAGTTGTTTATCAACACCGAAACCAAAAAAAATGATAATAGCCCTCGTGGCGGTTTTATTATTGATGAGCTGATCGCCCCCGAACAGCTCGTTACCGCCTATATTCGCAGACTGGTCGAATATCCCGGTGCCCTTCAGGTTCTGGAGTTTGCCGAGGGCCGATTAAGTCTGGTTGCTGTTCGTGCCTATTATGGTGGGCCCCTCGTCGGTAACGCATTGGCAGCCCTTCGTGAACATATGCCCAATATTGATACCCGGGTAGCAGCCATCTTCAGACAGGGGCGTCCCATCATGCCCCGCGGTACCACGATTATCGAAGCCGATGACGAGGTATTCTTCGTCGCCGACAGCCGTCATGTTCGCGCAGTAATGAGTGAGATGCAGAAGCTGGATAACTCCTATCGTAATATCATGATAGCGGGCGGCGGTAATATCGGTTTTGGACTCGCGCAGCAGTTACAGCGCAATCACTCGGTAAAACTGGTTGAACATCGACAGGAGCGTGCAGAAGAGCTGTCTGAAAAACTCGAAAACACCACCGTATTTTGTGGGGATGCCTCGGATCAAGAACTGCTTATCGAGGAGCACATCGATCAGACCGATGTCTTTATTGCGGTAACCAATGATGACGAAGCCAATATCATGGCTGCCTTGCTGGCTAAACGCATGGGCGCTAAGAAGGTCATGGTACTTATCCAGCGCGAAGCGTATGTTGATATCGTTCAGGAAGCTAATATCGATATCGCAATATCGCCACAACAAGCGACTATCTCGGCACTGCTCACTCACATTCGTCAGGGTGACATCTGTAATGTGTACTCACTCAGGCGTGGCGCGGCCGAAGCCATCGAAGCGATTGCCCATGGCGACTCAAAAACGTCAAAAGTTGTTGGCAAACAGATAGGTAATATCAAGTTACCCCCCGGTACCACCATAGGTGCTATCGTCCGCGACGAAGAGGTATTGATGGCTCACGATAAGACCGTCATCGAACAAGGCGATCACGTCATTCTCTTTTTGGTAAACAAGAAGTTTATCGGTGAAGTCGAAAAGCTGTTCCAACCAAGTGCTTTTTTCTTCTAGCACTTTATCGTCTACCGACGTTTTTCAAAGGGTTGAGTCGTTATGCTGAATCTTCGACCTCTGCTGTTTATTTTGGGCATATTTCTGTCGACGCTGACAGTATTTATGTTTATCCCCCTCTTCTTCGCCCTATTTTATGGCGAAGAAACGGTGGGCGCATTTATGATTGCCTCGCTGTTCACCGGAACATGCGCCAGTGCCTGTATGCATCAGGGACGAGGTCATCAACTCCACCTGAACATCCGTGATATGTTTCTGTTGACCAGCTTAACCTGGTTAATCGTGAGTTTTTTTGCAGCAATGCCGTTCACCCTCTATCACGGTATTAATTATACCGACGCATTTTTTGAAACCATGTCCGGCATCACGACAACAGGCTCCACCGTCTTGTCAGGCCTGGACAGCATGGATCACAGCATATTAATTTGGCGCTCCCTCCTGCAATGGATGGGCGGCATAGGTTTTATCGTGATGGCCGTTGCCGTACTTCCCTTCCTCAATGTCGGTGGTATGCGGCTGTTCAGAACCGAATCGTCAGACTGGAGTGATAAGGCCATTCCCCGCACTCAAGATATGGCTAAACACCTTTTCTATATCTATATTTTCTTGACCATTTGCTGCGGGCTCGCCTATCACTGGGCGGGAATGAGCTGGTTTGAAGCAATCAATCACTCGATGACAACACTGTCTACCGGGGGCTACTCTACCTCTGACAGCTCTATGGCCGCCTTTTCTAATCAGGCGCACTGGGTAGGCACTCTCTTTATGGCTGCCGGAGGCTTGCCATTATTAATATTCGTCAACTGTATTCAGCACCGATCGCTATGGGTCTGGAATGATGCTCAGGTTAAAGGGTTTCTATTATTTATATCGACAGTCTCTTTTGGACTGGCTTTATGGTTATGGTTAGGTCATGAGATGAGCCCAATCGATGCACTACGCTTAGCCAGCTTTAATGTCGTATCCGTGGTAACGACTACGGGTTATGGGCTCACCGATTACACAGCCTGGGGTGCACTGGCTAATGTCGCCTTCCTGTTTTTAATGTTTGCAGGCAGCTGCTCAGGTTCGACATCGGGTGGCATCAAGATATTCCGCTTCCAGATATCCATCGCGATAATGCGGGAACAACTCAAGCAACAATTTCACCCCAATGGTGTGTTTAAAGAGCGTTATAACAATAGAGTGATCAGCGAAGATATTGTCCGCTCGCTGGTCACCTTCGTGCTGCTATTTATGCTGGTTATCGTCGTACTGTCCATTATCCTGGTGATGACCGGACTCGATCCCACCACCAGTTTTACCGGCGCAGTAACAGCTGTGACGAATGTTGGCCCGGGACTTGGGAATACTATCGGGCCGGCAGGTAACTTCTCGACCTTGCCCGATGTGGCCAAATGGGCGCTGGCGATTGGTATGCTGTTGGGGCGATTGGAGATCCTGACGGTGGCGGTGCTGTTTCACCCAGGTTTTTGGAAATACTAATCTCTGCGACTAAATCAAAAAGATATAAATGCCGCTGTGAATGCGGCTTTTATATTAAAGAAGCAGAGTTAACGCAGCGCTTTGATAATCTTAATCGAGCGTTCAATAGTATCAAGCGCCTTGTCACTATCAATGTTGATAGACCAATCTTGCTGATTGATAACCGAAATACCTGAGGTTAAATCACTGAGTCCCACCTGCCCAAAAGAGCCTATGCTCATCAAGACATTTTCTTCAGCAATATAATAAGTCTGCATTCCATAAGAAACTTGACCTGAAACTTGCCCCAGAAACTGGCCGGTCGAGCTCGACGCTAAATTATCACTCTGGGTATCCATTGCCGTTTCATAAAAACTCTTACCCGCCTTACCTTCTGCGATGTACTGATGGAAAAGAGCGTAATCAATCGCACTAACATCGATACCAAATGCGGGAGACGTTGAACCATCAGAGGTCTTAGCGATAGCAGATGTGTTTTGATAACCCGCATCATTAGCAATCTCGCCAAGTAATTCAGGCATAGACTTACCCGATACTGTCTCAGCAATAAGACCTAAAGTATCGGTGTTTTGATCACTGTACTCCCACTTTTCACCGCGCTGCGCACCGCTCGCTTTTGCTTGCTGAATCGCTTTCAAGTGTCCCTTTGGAGTACCGTTAGTTTGTAAGCCAATCTCAAGCTCCCACTCATAACCATTTGAGCCTTGAGTGTGATAGTCGCCAAGCGCCTCAATACCGCTTGCCATATTGCTAATTTCCCTAATCGTAGCAGCACCAATAACACTCCCTTTAAGTTCTGGCATGTAATGCGCTGCCGTCTGATCTAAATCGATTAGCCCTTTATCAACGAGCCTACCAATGATAACTCCAGCATAAGTTTTAGAAGCTGACTGCAAATTGTTAGTCATTCCTCGGTTATATCCGTTATCGTAAAACTCTGCCAAGAGGGTGTTGTTCTTCATGACTACAAAACCTTTGGTCTGAGTTGCGATTAAGTTTTCAATGAAACTTTGATCCCCCTTAAACTCTTGGTTTAAGTCAAATGCAATATCTGCCGAGTTAATTTTAGAGGGGTTAACAGCAGCCGGAATATTGACCATTCCGTGAGCAACAAAATCTTGCATATTCATGCTAACGTACTTGTAATAAGGCCAGCTTTGCATCTTGCTTAAAGGAATATTTTTAGCATCAAATGCTTGGTAAAATTTCTGCACATCTTCACTTGGACCAAATGCACTATCAGCGAATGAACCAAAAGACAAACTGACCAAAGTTAGAGCTACCAGTGATTTTTTCATATTAGTCTCCATAAAGTTTAAATTGTTTCTATTGGGAACACCGCCATTATGCATTGGTTAAAAATATACTAATATGTAGGTTCCATTGGTTAAACCTATAGGTTAGAGATGAGTAGTCCCGAGTTACTTCGCAGCTTTATAGCGGCAGCAGATACAGGTTCATTCAGCGCAGCTGCAAGATTACTTGGTAAACATCAAGCAACCATTAGCGGAAACATTGCACGGTTAGAGGATGAGCTAGCCGTTATTTTATTTGACCGTATTGGAAAGTACCCCGAGATAACACCTCAAGGGTTAGCACTTTATGACAGTGCTAAACTTGTGGTAGAGAGTACTGCTAGGTTTAACAGGAATGCGTTAAACCTATCTGCAGGTTTACCCGTTCTCATCACCTTGGGTTTAGATGAAGACTTGCCTACGGCACCCTTGCAAGGGGTATTTACAAAAATACGTCAACAATATCCTTTGTTAAAACTCAATATACTAAGAGAGCCTTCTCAACAGCTATTTAGATTAATTGAAGAGGAGCAATTAGATTTAGCACTATCTTTGACATTAGAGGGGCAAACAAATATCTATGAGTACAAAGCGATAGGCAGCGCAGATTACTATCTGGTATGTGGTAAACGCCACCCTTTTGCAAGAAAATCCACCATAAGTACTGACGAAATGATGCATTCGACTCAAATATTGCAGCGCTCTTTGGCAAAAGATAATCTACACCCGACGGTAAAAATCGCTTTTGATACTTGGGAATGCCAAGGGTTTGAGGCACAACTGGAAGCCATTAGAGCGAATATTGGCTGGGCTTTTATCGCCAATTATCCCGGTCAACCAATGCCTGAGGGAATCACACCGTTCAATGCCGAGTTCGCAGCCGTCGACTTTACCTCTCAATACGACCTGATCTGGCCTAAAGGACGAGCGATCACAGAAGTAGAACAATTCATCAGCGACCAGCTTATGAGTTTATTTACACAAAAATAAGCTGATCATTGAAGTTATATTTTTCACAAAAAAACCGCAACGAGTGCGGCTTTAATCTATCTTCGGCAACCTAGCTACTTAGCCAGACTAACGATGTGATCGGCATAGACCTTAACATCATCCCAGTCGGTGTAATCGATGACGGTTTTTGGATCTGTCGGACCATCGGTCATCTTCATGATCAACTGAATCGCCAGCCTGTCCCACCAACGCCATGATGGGTAATCGACCTTACCCGCAATCACTTTGACATCTTTCGGTTTCCAGGGAGATAGCTCGATAAACTTCTGCAGGTATTTGTTATTTTCAGGTACGCGCTTTTCAGGCTTACGCGCGACGACGTTCACACTGTAGAAACTGCTCGGCTTCTCACTTAATGCAGCTTGATGCTTAGTGGTAAACTCGAAGACACTCTTGTCATAAGTACCATACATGACACAAGCACCTAAGGCGACACAGTCATACTTGGACCAGTCCAGCCCCTCTTTGATCGCCTCACTGATGTGCATTACCGCACATTTATTGCCGCCACTCTCAATATGTTCAGCAATGGCTCGGCTGATCTTAGCGGTATGACCGCCTCGAGAGTAATAAAGTACTAGAACTGATTTCATCGATATACCCGGTTAATATTCTGATATCTACATCTATTGTTACAGTAAGTCCGTTAATAAACAGGATAATTGATCACAAATTAGCTCTGGCTCATATAATTTAAAGTAAAAATTGAGATCCTCGTTATCGCTCAGTATTATTGTTTTTATGAACCAACTCAATTAGAATAAACTAATCAAAGGCTAGAAGTGAGTAACCGTATGCAAAAAGATATAGATGTAGATGCAATGGTAACCAATGCTGAGAGCGCAGCGAAATGGCTGAAAGCAATCGCCAATCCCTACCGCTTGATGATTTTGTGCTTATTACTCGAAAATGAGTATAGCGTTACCGAGTTAAATGAAACGGTTCCTCTAAGCCAGTCTGCACTTTCGCAGCACCTTGCTGTCCTACGTGCACAGGATCTGGTCTCCACGAGAAAAAGCTCTCAGGTTGTCTACTACAAGCTCAAGAATGAGCAGGTCACTAAGATCATCTCGATTTTACACAGCCAGTACTGCGCTAACTAATCACTTAATGTGATAGTCAATAAGTGTTAAAAAAGCCTGCAATAAGCAGGCTCTTTTGGCAGATAAACATTTGAAATCACATCAGATGCAAGCCCACTATTTTTCACTAAATGCTCTGGCAAACTCTTCAACCTGCTCCCAGTCAGTAAACTCATAAGTACCGCTGGTGTCAGTGGGCCCCTTGGTGATCCACATGATGAGACGGATCATGGTCTTATCGAAGAAGCGATAACTGGGGTAGTCAATTTTTCCTGCGAACACGGCTAACTGCTGAGGCTTCCAAAGTGACAACTCCAAAAACTTCTTCATGTATGGATTCGTTTCTGGTGTGTTCTTTTCAGGCTTTCTGGCGACCACATTTACGGTGAAAAATGCATTCTGTTTAGCATTGAGAACGGCGTGATGGTGATTAATGTACTGGTAAAGTTCGGGTCTGTGTTTTCCATAACGGATACTGGCACCAATCAAAATTTTGTCAAAATCAGCCAAGTTTAATAATTTAGCTTCATCGAGGGAAGCCAGAGTTACACTATCACCCGCACCTTCATTTACCCCCTGAACAAGCTCGCAGATCGATTTTGTCTGCCCGTCTACAGTAGAATAAATTATTAATGTATTGCTCATCAGGTTTCCCAAATTAAGTTAGCATTGTGAGTTCGAAGAAGAAGCGAACCAAGCTTCCCTCTAGTTAAGATAACTCTCCATGAAAAGTTAGGTTTTCCAGAATGTCGGTGTAAACAGTACCAATAAGGTAAAGACTTCGAGTCGCCCAAACAGCATAGCTATCAACAGCACCCATTTAGCCCCATCACTGATACTGGCATAGTTGCTGGCAACCTCCCCCAGACCGGGACCTAAATTGTTCAAACAGGCCGCGGTAGCACTAAATGCGGTGATATTATCCATTCCCATCGCCATCAAGGCCAACATACAGATAACGAAGACCAACGCATAGGCAGAGAAAAATCCCCATACCGCATCGATAACACGTTCAGGAAGCGCCTTATTTCCTATACGGATGGAAAACATTCCTCTTGGATGTACAAGACGTTTCAATTCACGCGATCCCTGCTTCAGCAGCAAGATCATCCGCATCACCTTGATACCACCGGCAGTCGAGCCACCACAACCACCAATGAAACTAGAGAAGATGAGTAACATAGGCAAGAAGAGTGGCCATACATGGAAGCTCTCTGTACCGAAGCCTGCCGTGGTAGATATTGAAACCGCCTGAAACAGAGCGAAATCTAATGTCTCTTCGGGTGAGTCATAAATCCCCGAATGGTAGAGGGTTGCAAAGCAGATCCCGGTCAATACCAGCTGCACTATGATTAACGCCTTAAACTCAGCATCTTTGAAATAGACTTTCAGGTTAATTCCGCGACGTGTAAAGGCGGCAAAGTGCAGACTAAAATTAAGCGCCGCGATAAGCAGGAAGACCACGCACACCATGTTGATTGCCGTGCTGTCGAAATATCCCATACTTGCATCGTGGGTAGAGAAACCACCAATAGCAATCGTCGAGAAAGAGTGGCAGATAGCATCAAACAGATCCATGCCTGCGACCCAATAAGCAAATGCGCAGGCAATCGTTAAGGCAAAATAGATATACCAGAGAGCCTTAGCCGTCTCTGCAATCCTTGGCGTCATCTTACTGTCTTTTACGGGACCAGGCATTTCCGCTCGATAGAGCTGCATCCCCCCGATACCTAGTACAGGCAATATGGCCACAGCCAATACAATGATCCCCATACCGCCTAACCATTGCAACAGATGACGATAAAATAGTATTGCTTTAGGAAGTGAATCAAGGCCTACAATCACAGTAGCACCAGTCGTTGTCAGCGCCGAAAATGACTCGAAGAAGCTATCGGTCAGGCTCAGGTCGGGTTGACTGGAGAAGATAAAGGGCACGG
>Ga0209379_10002543_pt1 | contig 11033 bp, 6 predicted proteins | sample tdDd001_FD_187124 | JGI IMG/M metagenome (GOLD analysis project Ga0209379, IMG submission 187124) | Marine sediment microbial communities from the Atlantic coast under amendment with organic carbon and nitrate - tdDd00.1 (SPAdes)... | ecosystem: Environmental > Aquatic > Marine > Coastal >...
ACCATTGTGGATAGGGACTATTTTGGTGCGACTATTGGTTATAAAAATGATCTTCGTCTTAAGCGCTCGGCACTGTATGTGGGAGAAGGTGTTGCTCCGCTTGGTTCGCTCAAGCAAGGTGATAATCCCATCGCCATCGCTCATTCTAAAATCTTTGATTATGAAGCCTTACTCGAAGCTAGTAATGTCTATATTGAGCAAAAAGAGCTGTCTTATTTTATTTCAGCGATCCCCCTCCTACTGATTTTCTACTTAACGATTTATATCGTGACAAAGTTTGTCGATCCTCAGAGAAGCTTGCTCGTAGATTTGAAAAAGGCCATAAAAAGGAAAGAGCTGGCGCTGTATTATCAGCCACAAATTGATGCAATAACAGGTGAATTAAAGGGGTGCGAAGCGCTTCTACGTTGGAAGCACAAGAGTCGTGGTTTTGTCTCTCCAGATAAATTCATTGTAGCTGCGGAACAAAACGGGCTGGCGAATGACATCACCGATTATGTTTTGGATAAAGCACTCAAAGACTTTTCTGATAGTCATTACTCAAAGCCTTTTCATTTAGGCGTCAATGTACCACCTGATTATCTCTCAGACGCGCATGTTATCCATAAGATAGAGCGCATTCACAAGAAACTAAAACAAAATAATGTTTTCTTGGGGATTGAGATTACCGAGCGCCAGCTTATCGATGAAAATACGCAGAAGTACATTTCAGCGCTGCGGGTGCATGGCATAGAAGTACTTATTGATGACTTTGGTACGGGGCAAACTTCTCTGGCAGTTCTGCAACACATGAGAGTGGATTACTTAAAAATAGACAAGTGTTTTGTCGATACAATCGGTATTGAGAGTGTTAACGCTCCGGTTTTGAATGCCATTGTCCGATTTGCCAATGAGCTTGAGATAAAGCTCATTGCAGAGGGAGTGGAAACTGAAGCGCAAGTGAAGCATCTTATTGATCTAGGAGTAGATTTCCATCAAGGTTATTTTTACTCAAAGCCTGTGCCATTTAAGCAACTACTACTTAATTATCAGTAGGGGTGTGTATTTGAGAGGCGTATTCTTAGGGCTGGAAGATAGCTTAAGAATACGCAACTCTTGTTGGTTAAAGTTACTGCTTCTATTGTGCTCCACATTTGAAGAGATAACCTTTGTAACAGCTTGCTTCGTTATCAAACCTAAACTCTAAGTAGTTTTGAATGCTTTCTATACCATCTTCTTGGTAATGTGAAACATATAAAAGCTGACTTAACTTCTCCTTCGCTATCAACTCTAGAGTGTTTTTTACTAACATTCGCCCCAAGTAATCTAAGCCTTGATAAGGTTCGTCCAAAATTAGCAATGTAGGCTGTTTAACAATAGCGCGAGCGATAAGAAGCAAGCGCTGCTGACCATATTCCAGTTGTTTAAAAGGGGTCTTTTGATATTGGCTCATGTGTAGAATTGTCAGCCAATCCTTCGCAATATTGATCTCATTCTTAGTTGGTTGTGAGTAAAGACCAATTGAATCATAGAATCCCGATAAAATGACTTCTAACGCGCTGCAGTTAACTCGATATTGAAGATGCAGGGCGGAGGACACCATACCGATATGTTGCTTTATTTCCCAGATGCTTTCCCCACTGCCGCGTTTCTTACCGAATATATGGATATCATTACTGTAACACTGGGGGTGATCGCCAAATATCAACCCTAACAAGGTGCTTTTACCGCACCCATTCGGCCCTTTCACTTGCCAGTGTTGGCCTTTATCAATTCGCCAATTTAAGTCAGTGAAAATGGTCTTGTCGGTGTATTCCACTTTGCCACTCTTAAGTTCAAAAATCGGATTTTCAAAATGGGTTGTATGTTGATGCTGACGAATTAATGCCATCATCTCTTCGCTTTGTTTCTCCGACTGGGACTTTATCTGCGCGATGATGGGGTGCTGATCCCAGCTTTGTTTGTCCAGTGTGCTATCAAGTTTGCCACCATTGAACAGTGCTACTTGATCTATCCAGTCGGGCATGTCGGATTCACGAGAGAAGGTAATTAGGATTTGAACCGATTGAGAGAGCGTTTGAAGATACTTTGACAATGAAGCACGGTGCGCTACATCTAATCCTGTAAATGGATTATCCAACAACACTAGATCTGGTTTTGCCGCGAGCGCACGGGCGAGCATTACACGTCTCGTTTCACCAGTAGAAAGCACTCTAAACCCGCTTTCGGCTAAATGTGATAAGTCGAGCTCTTCAATTACTGTTTGCGCGAAGGTGTCATCTTGGCAGACTTCAAAGATCAAGTTATATACTGAGCTGCCTTGGTCAATACGATCGAGAAAATCGGTGTCATCTCTTTCGATCTCCAACTCTAGCAAGCGTTGTTGTTCAGAAAGAGATACTTGAGCAATCTGCCAACCTTCGACGTTCAGTTCACCTGACTCAGGCGTAATTTCTCCGCACAGTAAGTCACCAAGCATAGATCCAATATCGCCCTCAGAGCTGAAAATGCCCCAAGATTGTCCTGCTTCAATGTGCCAATTGTCGATAGAGAGGGTGGAGGTATTTTCCTTTGCAGTAAGCTGATGAAATTGAATCGGCATAGTATTTGTCTTCCATGATTTATTATTATGCGGACTCCAGTTATACCAACTCTAGCCTAAGTATAGAAAGGGCTTAAATGACGATTTTACTAACGATACTGAGAAGTGCGGGGTTGGTCAGTAGAGAAGAGCGACAGTAATACCTAAGTGTGGAATACGAATAAGCCCGCTAATTTCTCAGCGGACTTTTTTACTAGAATATGTCGGAGTGCTAGGGTCGCATTCAAGGATGAGTTTGAAGCGTACATCTGCTTAGTTTTATTTTCAAATCATTGAATACTAATACTTTAAAAAAGCACTGAAAATCTAGCTCAAGCGTCTAAGTCAATTGGCTTAAGAGCAACACTATATGTGGTATTACACAATGCTAACATATCAGTGCTAACCTTAAGGTGAAGACTCAAAGCAAGTAGTTGTTCAAAACACTTCTTAGTAGCTCTTGCTTTTTACTGACAGTTTTTAGACATTGCTTTTGTTACCGCTTCTTGATGACCTCGGAAAATAGCGTAACCCATTGGAGTAATATGATTGTCACGTGCATTGATTTCGTTTGGGTAATCGTACCTGATCGTTTTTGTTTTTTGAGAGGACATGTATTTGTTGAATAGTTCAGACACACTATTAAACTCTCGTGCTGTTAATTTAAGTTGCTTACAAGAATACTCAAGATAATGGACAGGGCTAACATAACGAGCAATAAGCTTAGTATCATCGCTATTGCTACCTGTTGTGCTAGCACAACCACTAATCACTAATACCAAGATTGATAATATTTTCTTCATTACAGTGCCTTAACCATCTTGCAGTAATATTCATCTTCTAAAATAGGAACTAGGTATTTTGGAAATTCAAGATGTGTAATTAGATTTACTCCTGAGCCTTTGCCAGCTTTTTCGATGCCGATAATTTCTTTCACCTCTCGGCTTCTATCCACTTTAACGTTCGCGTTGCGATCAATCTCTTCTTTGTTAGCAGGGCTGGTACTAAAGCGAATGTAAGCATAGTCACCAGATGAGTCAGACTCTAAATCAAACATATTATTTTGAGACTTAGCGAATTGTAAGGCTGATGAATAGATTTCCGATACTGTAACCCCTTCTAGATAGTGATTAAACTGGAGTTGTACGCCACTATCTGAAAGCCAGCTACCACTTTCCTTTTTTTGAAAATCCTTACACTGCAAAGAGCCAACTTTGTTTAACGTAATGTCAATATTGCTCTGTTGATCTGATAGGTATTTTGTCAAACGTTGGGTTCTATAGCCTGGTTTGCTCACTTCAATATCGTATGCACCAGGTTTTAGCTTCATACCATCGCGGTATTTAGGCTTGATGTTCATGATCCTAACTTTTGCGTCGCTAGGTTGCGTGTTCACATAAACAGAAACTGGGGCAACCAGTTGAGAACGAATCGTTTTATTAAAACCAGAGGCTGCTTTTTTCTTACTTGGCTCGCTTTTAGTCTTTGGTAAAGGCTTTTCGGACCGAATTGGAACTTCTGATGTAACTGGTTCCACAGCAACCTCTGAAAGACTAGAAGTAGGCTCCAAAAACTCTGAGGGAGTTTCATATTCTACCTCTACCGTTTTTTGAGGTAGTAGGGGGGCTTCTTCCTGGACAGCGTCTTCACCAAAACTATCGAAATTGGCTGACGCTATAGCTGGCAACATAGATGCTAGCAAAGTAAAAGACTTATATCTGTTCGTCATTTGTTATTTATATCGGTAGATTAAAACTTGTAAGCAGGGGATAGTGGGTGCGAGGACACTATTTTCAAGACGATCTAGCATTACCTTTCAAGAAATAAGATAACTTGTAGTCATTAACATTTGTTGAGCCTTCGCCATTCTGTTTTTTTAGCAATTTGATGAGTGCGAATATTGTAGTGCTAACCCGACGCTACTTAAGGCTCGACCAAAATCCTGAACGGTGTCTATCTTGTCTTGCGGGATTATAAGGCTACTCGCCAACTCTAGCACGGACGCGTTCAGTGGAATTTCAAAGATAAGTTAGACAAGAACGAGGGTGCTCAAGGCGAGAACAAATTTCTTACTGTTGTCCATTACTCTTGAAATTTCCTAACCATGTAACTGCAAGACAGCAGATGACAACAAGTGCCTATCCACAGTGCTTCATATTTAGGTCATTGAGTATAAACAAATTTCGTAAATTTAGTTAACCGCTCTGTATGATTTTTTAACGTTTAACATCTCACTTTTGGCAATTAGTCTAATACTCTCCATAATTAAGTTGGATCAATCTTTTCAAACGGCAATTTCTCAATTCCTTGATAATCGAAGTTTGTAAATCGATGCTCTGTTAATTTACGCTGTTTCCAATTGGTCTGTTTGCCATCTATTTGGTGGCGTGATAGAGAATAAATCGCGAACATGATGTCATTATAAAACGGGTGAGTGCGCTGTGTGGGGTCGTAGAGTTCCACAATGGTTGCGTCCCGCCCTTCAGGAATTAAGCCTATTTCCTCAAATATTGCAGACAGAATATAAGGTTTCGTTGGGGCAAGGAGCGCATCAGCTTCTTCCTCCGAGATACGATTTTTATCGTAAACCATACCTTTGTGGACTCCATAAACCATGAGGCTGCGGATATTATCGATCGCCTGTTCCCAAGTTTTATCATTAAACTGACCGAAGATAACAGCGCTATTAGAAGCCACCATGAATTCTACTTGATTACCTGCAATAACTACCCTTGATTTATTGTCACAGTTGATGAGGTTAAAAGTATACATGTGAAGACCTAAGTTATGTAGCTGGCTAATTCGCTCTTTTACCAGCTGTTGATAGAAGGCTAGAGATTTAAGTCGCGTTGTACTATCAATGGCAATACGATGTTTATCGCAATTGTGCTGATTGCCTAACGCTTTATTAAGCACATAGTTTCCTACATAGTGTATTTCCATTGGATCTAGTTCATTCATACGCTTCTCTCACAATTAACTTGCTTCCATTTAATTGAAAATATGTAACGGTTGTCAATAGGGGGCGAAATTGTTGATCAAATCGGGTCGGGAATTCATTTATCCTACAGAACCTATTAGTTTTTTATAGGTATCTTTGGATCTAGGATTTTGTTCAGAGGTTTGAGGCTGCCATTACCTCATCAACTAAAGTGTCTTAGCATCTCGAGCCCAATGTTCCATATATAAGCCTGTTATTTCGAGACATTGCTATCTCGGAGATCGAATGCAGAATCAGACTTTTACTGATCTAGGCCATCACTTTTTGAGTGCATCAACTGTTTCATTTCGCAGCATTGAGGAGTCATAAGCAACATCATCCGATACAGCATGGAGCTATCTATGGAGTGGACTCAATATTGTTGGAAGAACTTCTCTATCACTTGTATTGACGAGACTTACTTCAGCACTAATGACGTCATAGGTATAAACAACAGTAAAATGTTATTTTTGCTAAGTTCTACGGCTTTCTGTGCCATACTTTTAATTTGCCAACTATCTTCCTCAAGGATATTTATAACAATTGAGGTGATTGATATATGGTGCACTTAGCCTTGTTTATTTCAATATTTTACCGGAACCGTCTTCGATTGCTTGCTTATGCTGGTGTGTTCAGCTGAGCTTAAAGGGCGTCTATTTATGCAAAGATAGAGTCAATAAAGTCATGAAGCGCACGTCACCCTGGGGAGAGTATCCCTTTAATCTATTAACGTTATTTTGATAGTGATATGGATTATTAAAAGCCTCTGCGGCCTTTACCACCTCTGGGGGGACGTCACCATATTTCAATGGTTGACTCACCTATCTAGAACGTAACTGCCATTCATTTGTGGAGGCTTATTACATTTATTCCTGTTACTTATTTTCGCATTTCTCATTTTGCCCGAGTGTGCCTACTAAATGAGATCAGATCTCAGATTTAAAGAAAGGTTCACTTGATTTCTTCAACAACACCATAGCGGCATGAGTAACTCGATACGTAGCCTCATTTAACCTAGGTGTGCAGAGATCTTAAGTTTATGATTTGGCTTCAAATACTGGAAGGAAGCCTTCGGGACTAAGTATTGACTTTTGTTATGTAATGGGTAGCCTCTCCCGAGGCTAGATTATATTATTCAGGTAAATATTATGGAAATTGAAAAGAGTAAAAGAAACTTTTTAATAGTCCTTGTCCTATTAGATTTGTTTTATCTTTTCTTTGAAATTGCACTTAATGCTTCCGTGCTAGAATTGGCAAGTGGCTTGGTTATTACCAAAGATAAGATTGAGACCATTGAAAACTTTGGTAGAACCTTAAGTGGTGTAGGTCTTTCTCTCACTATTTTTGCTTTAATAAAGCTTCCAAGAGGGGCTTTTGCAAAGTTTGCATCACTAGTACTTATCTGTGCAGTGTCCATACCTACAATGCACAAAATACAAGATTATATCGTAGATGAACTTGTCGTAGCTCAATCTTCAGCCAAAGCGCGAGGAAATGCAGAGCTTATTGTCACATACCGAGATGGTCTGACAATGGGAGTGAAGGGGCTTGGTAAAGATATACCTTTTGATCAGAGCAATCCAACCCAGCCAGAAGAGCTAGCGATGACTTCAATCTTTGCGCTTTCAATATTTACAGATTACTCTGCAAATATTCTTAGAGACGGTTATGGATATTTCTCTGAAATCAAACTTTCGGAAACAGAGGATAACGCCAGAAAGATCTACCCTTACTATAAAGAAGTGTCTGATAAGTTAATGAAAGCGATGGAGCTAAATAATGAAATGGCAAGAAGCAAGTCAGGGGCTTATCCTGCTAGTGTAACCAAAGCGGCAAACAAAACGTTTCTTGAGCTTAAAAAGGTCTCTGATGCAACATACAAAGAGATTAAAGAGAAGCAAGCAGAGCTTTATAATGTAGCTTTAGAAAGGAACAATAGGAGTGAGAAAGGCACACAAAGACTGTTTTCTTCGTGCATGAAGTATGATGACACATTTGATTGTAGTAGAATTATTCGTGACATTGAGTATGTTTTAGGCATTAAAGATGTTTACTGGATGTCAGGTAACAGGGACTCCATCAGAAAACATCTATGTAAAGGCGGCTGTCCAAAGAGCAATAAACAGTTTTTAGATAAGATGCTCCAAGATGAAGGGATTTCCAATGAACTGGAGTTGCGTTACGGAGTTCCAACCGTAATACCTGACAACCCCGAAGAGTTTATGGCAAGCAAAAAGTTTTTTAATATGTCTATTTCTGAATTCAGCAGTAAGATGGGATTAGGTCTTGATAAAACATTTGAGTTCGGAAAGTACTGTAACGATAATTCCGATTACTACAGATATGGTAAAAGTTACTCTCATATCAAGAAATGTTTATCTAACTTTATAGTTGAGAATAAGCTTGCCAGTGGGTCTCAAAAGATTGAGCTGCCAAGTTACTTGTCGGGAAAAACGATCTATACAGTCTCTTCTTTATTGAAGCACCCAGAAGTTGTCTCAATGTACAAGGAAATTATGTCTCAATACTACATTCCTATTAAGAGTCTAACGCTATCGGAGTCTGCATTTGTCGCTCAGTTCTATAATCCTAACAACAAGGCTAGAATTAAGAAGAACATAGAGAAACTAGCAATGAATAATCAGCGTGATTTTGCTTCAGGCGGGAGTCGTGAAGAGGAAGGAGAAATGTACATAAAAGCCTTGTATGTTCCACCAATCGCTTTGCTGTTCTCGTTATTCTTCACTCTGACGACTATTGCGAGGGTTTGTGGAAGGCTCTTTACTATCGCTTTCTATGACCGTCCCAAGGTTAAGAGAGCATCTTTACTTGTGACCATTGTAATGATCTCTTCAGTCATTCTGGTACCTGTTTACGTAATGGAGAATAAGTTTACTCACGACTCATCGATCGGAAGGCTAGAAAGATTAAGAGGCTCAGAATTCACAGCTAAACAGCAAATAGCTGTAAAGTGGGGATTAGTGGCTCAACCTCTGATTTATGAAGTTGGTGAGCCAATAATAAGAACTTTAGGATTAGAGAGAGATAGATGAAAAAATAAGCTTCATTCCTCCATTTAGGTTGCTGACTACCCCCACTTATCCAAGTGGGGGCATTAACTAAGGTTAGCGATATTCTAAGCTGTTCCCGTAATTCATCAATAAACACTTCAGCCTAGTTCAAATCTGAGACTGCAGGCTCGTAAAGGGGCACTAGTTGAGTAACTCAATACAGTATTTCGTTGGTATTGCCTCTTTTATAAGCTTAGTCGTGAAATTACATATCCCAGCAGTCTCAAGTAAAGTCGTTTTGTACTGAGTCAGCTGAGACTTTGAGTGGGCATGACGGTGAGAACTCCTACTAATTGCTTAAGAGCTTGGTCTCCGAAGTTCCAGCGGAGCGGGAAGAAAATAAGAATACTCGGAAAGAAAATGGTTCTTCTTTGTTGTGTTTCCAAAAACAAAAAACGGGAACTGATTTCTCAGTTCCCGTTTTCGTGTCAAATTGGCGGAGAGATAGGGATTTGAACCCTAGATACGCTATTAACGTATGCCGGTTTTCAAGACCGGTGCTTTCAACCACTCAGCCATCTCTCCGTTGCGGGGCACATAATATGTTGTGGCATAGAACTTGTAAAGCATTGATTAGCGGCAAATGAACTGTTTGCCTGTTTTGTAATCAGTGGTTACTGTGCTGTTGCGCATGAAAGGTGAAAGAAAGAGAGCGGAAATCGCTAGATAGTAGAGCAATGACTTTAATGATGACTTGTATAATAAAATAGTGTTTTATTGTTAAGTTTATGAAATTAAAGGATAACTAGGCTTTGAGTATACATGTGTTCGCCCGAAAGTATTTGCAACAGAATGTGAACTAATTCAAAATTAACTGGTATAGCCAGTTGTGCTGAGTTTCTCTAAGGGTATTTATGAAGGTCACGAATCTATTTAAAGACAAAGTTGGTGCGATTTCTGCTCATCAATCAGAGTTTATGAATTGGATGTCTCCAACGCTGCGCGATTATTGGAGTGACTTTTTAGGTAGGGCACAAAACAGTTTTCTCTTTTCCAAAGTGCGCGATCATCAGCAACCAGCGGTGAATGAGGAAGTTATCCCTCAACCTGAACCGATCGTACTTAAGCCAGAAGCCCAAGTTCTATTCGATGAGCTTAGCGAAAAAATTGGCGAAGTGATCCATGTTGGTGATTGGGTTCACGTATCTCAAGAGCGTATTAACCAATTTGGTTCGGTAACAGAAGACATGCAATGGATTCATACTGATCCAGAGCGTGCCGCGACCGAGTCCCCATTTAAGACAACGATCGCTCACGGATTTCTAACGCTAGCGCTGCTGCCTAAGTTGACTGATTCTGTTGACCCAGAAAAGCCAATGTTTCCAACAGCGAAACTGGTTGTGAACCTTGGTTTGAATCAAGTTCGTTTTCCATATCCAGTCAAAGCAGGCAATAACGTACGCGCATCAAGCAAACTAACGAAGATCACTCCAATTAAGAAAGGTCTTGAGATTGAGCGTGAGATAAAAGTAGAAATTGAAGGGATACGTCGCCCAGGTGCGGTTGTTGTATCCGTAATTCAACTGCACTTCTAAGCAAAGAATTGATAAAAAAAGAGAGCTAAAATTAGCTCTCTTTTTTTGTTTTTACTGGCTGAAGCTCTTAACCGGTGTGTAGCCATAATCGGCAATGGCTTTTTGTCCTGTTTCAGACTTTAAGAATGAAACGAACTCTTTTCCTGCTTTATCTAATCCATCAACTTTGTACAAGATCAAGAAAGGGCGTGCCAACTTGTACTTATGGCTAGCGATGTTCTTTGCAGATGGTGTGGTTCCTTCAAAACGAATGGCTTTTACAGACTGATCGACTGAGCCTACTGAGATAAAACCGATGGCATGCGGGTTGTGGTTCACGATGGTTTTTACCATGCTATTGCTGTTGACCACTAAGTTGTTTGGGCTGATATCTGAGACAAGACGGTCGTTCACGACTTTAGTTAGGCCAAGTAGGCTTTCGAAGCTATAACGAGAACCTGAAGAGGCTTCACGTGTTACCACGGCGATCGGCTGATCATTGCCGCCCACTTGTTGCCAGTTATTTATTTTTCCTTTGTAGATATCAAAAAGTTGCTGTTCTGAAAGGTTATCTAAAGAGTTGGTACGGTTAACAACAACGGCTAATCCATCGTAGGCGATAGGAATGACGTTTAAGTCTTCACCTTTTTCTCTTTGGGTGAGGTATCGCGAACTCATGCCGATTTCAACCACACCTTTATTTACCATAGTGATCCCGGCGGTAGAGCCAATGCCCTGTACAGCGATGTAGTTATCTGGATGGACTTTATTGTATTCCTCGGCAATAACATCCATAACACGGGCAACAGACGTTGAGCCAGAGATATTGATTTCCTTCGCGATTGCCAAAGGAGCAGACAGAGCCATGGCTAAAATACTTGCCATAGTTAAACGTAACATATTGAACT
>Ga0209379_10002544_pt1 | contig 11032 bp, 10 predicted proteins | sample tdDd001_FD_187124 | JGI IMG/M metagenome (GOLD analysis project Ga0209379, IMG submission 187124) | Marine sediment microbial communities from the Atlantic coast under amendment with organic carbon and nitrate - tdDd00.1 (SPAdes)... | ecosystem: Environmental > Aquatic > Marine > Coastal >...
AGCTGTTTCATATCTTTAATGTTATTGATCATATGACTGAACTCAACACATCCTGCCTGCCCACCTTGAGTGCCATTAATTAGGTTTAAATCCAAGTGAGCCAAGAAAAAAATTTCATGTGATGATTTAAATACAACTACCTTGGTGTCTCGATCATCCTTTAAGGAAAGGATAAACTCGTTGATTTCGTTGATCAAGTCAATTGTCAAAATATTCACAGGCGGGTTATTGATAGTAATATTAGCGATTCCATTGCTTTTTGTAATAGTCAACTTGCTCATTTTATTCCTCCTCTATGTTATACAATAACTCTCAATATGTTTATATACGTTTTTCCTAAAAATCCTTTATCTTAAAAATACCTTCTCCTATTGAGAAGGCATATCTTAAAAAATTCAACAGAGCTTGCTTTACAATTGCAGAACAAGCTTTTAAAATTAGATTATATAGGTGTTAATCTCCCTGCGAGAACTGTCCTATATAAGCTACTCCTACTAGGTCTGTATCTTTGCTTTTCAGTGTATTGTCGATTTCATCAATTATTTTGTGTTTGTCCTTCTGTATATTTCCCCTGATGGGTAAAAAATTGGAAATATGTGTCCCGTCGATCACCAAATTTCCAAGGCTAATATTTTCAATAAGGACTTTCATCTCCTCCAATGTTTCATAAGCATCCAGCAGTTGAAGCTCTCCCTTTTCTACTTGTCTGAATAGGTCTGTATTCTCAACAGGAACCGTTGTCAAAATACCCAGATAATGAGGCTTCATCTGATTAATAATCTCAGCGGTTGCCAAAGCATGAGCCTTTGAACTTTCTCTTCCTCCCAGCCCCAACATAACCATCGCCGTTAGACCCATTCCAGATTCTACAATATTACGACCAGCACTAAGCATCTCTGATGAAGTAGTCCCTTTGCGAACTGTTTTCAAGACTTTGTCATCTCCAGACTCAACTCCAAGATAAGTCATTGTCAATCCCGCTGCCCGCAGCTGCTTTAACTCGTCAATACTTTTGTTCAACGTGATCTGTGGTCCCACATAAGTGCTGACTTGTCTGAGAAATGGAAATGCATCATATAACTCAGAGAGAATCTCAAGCAGCATTCCAGTCTCAATGGAAATGGCATCCCCATCGCAAAGAAAAACTTTTAGTAACCGGCGCCCCAATGAAACTTTTGCCATCTTTATATCACCTTTGATCTCTGCCAAGGAACGCAATCTGTATTTCCTATCTTTGTACATTCCACAGAACGTGCACTGATTATGAGAGCATCCGATCGTACATTGCAATAAAAAGCTATCCCCCTCTGGAGGAGGTCTAAATATTTTACCTTCATATCTCATACTGTTCTCCTTTTTAAATTTATATTTATGAGTAATAATGTTTAAAAAATTATAAGCTGATACCATAAAACACTCTTCCTTGTATTACCATAACTACAAAATGTTGCTGTATTCTCATATGTTTTCAGGGAGTGTCCTGAACTAGATTTCCATGGTTCTTTCAGCAATGAATTACAGTGAATCCCGCTGGAAAGAATTTGATAGAACATCTTCCTCAGCTTGACTGATACCTGAATCAATTGTATCGATCATTTTTTCTTTATCCCTTGGAAGAATACCAAGTACTGGAAACATATTTGTAGGATGAATTCCATAAAAATGAACATTTTTTAAATTAATGCTATCGATTAGTACCTTTTCTTCTTGGAGGATTTCAATTTCTGAAGCTGGTACAAACGACCTTTTTTCAACTTCTTTCCATAGCGGAGTATCTTCAAATATTCCCAAAGTCCCCGCCCATATCAATTTCGGTTTTGTTTCGTTCAAAAATGCTGCGGTGTATTTTGCATTTTCTAATCCCTTGTCTCTTCCAGCTACACCAAGCATTAGCCCTGCCATATGATTTATGCCAACAGCATTTAGTCGAGCTAGTTCTGTTTTGGCTTCCTCTACTGTATACCCTTTCTTAATATCTAAAACGACCTGATTCCAACCTGATTCTACTCCCACCCACAGATCATTAATTCCAAATTTCTTCAGCTCTTTGAGATCTTCGTCACTTTTTGATTGAATATTTTGAATCGACGCGTACATTGTGATTGTTTTGCATTCTGGGAAATAATTTTAAATCATCTGAGAGATTTTTTTCAATCGGTTTGCGCTCAAGACAAAGGCATCTCCGTTGACCAAAAAGATTCGTTCCACCTTGGAATAAATCTTCCTTGCTGCCTGTAAATTGAGTTCAATCTGATCTGGCGTTATCACACGAAACTTCACATCGTCATACATGTTACAATACGTACATTTATTATGAGCGCATCCCACTGTAACCTGTAATAACATGGAATCTGCTTCAACTGGTGGTCTATAAGTTGTTCCTTCAAATTTCATTCTAGTGCTTCTCTTACTCACTTTATTCCTCCTTTTATTTCTGAATTTTCTATTTCCCTTAGAGGGATTTTTTTACTCTTGATTTTATATTTGGCTTCATTGTATCTGAAAGATGATTTTGTCACAAGTAGGCACTTTTAGGTAAGTTCACTTACCTAAAGGTATGATTTTAAATAAATTAAAGATTGCAAAAGAAACAAAAATTAATATTTTTTTGGAAATTATTATACCTGTCACCTCTTCTAAGAAAATTCTTATTCCCTAAATGTAAAAGCTCTCTCAGAAAATAGTCGAGAAACTTTCATAGATAAAACCTCCCCTTATTGAAAGCTCTCTTAAACTTTAAAATTTTTCTACACTTCCCTATGTTTTAATGTCCTAGAAGCTCTCTATTTCCTACCTTTAAGTAAGTTGACTTACCTAAAAGTACGTACTTGTTACCTACGAAAAGATATTGTATTATTCAATCAGAGTAATTAAAAATATAAAAGGAGATGAAAATTTATGATTAAAGTTGCAGCTAAATGCTTTATACAAAAAGATTCTATTGAAGAGTTCAAGAAGCACTCATCAAAATTGATAGATGAGACGAGAAAGGAAGAGGGATGCCTGGCATATGAATTGTATCAAGATATTAATGACGAAACAGTATTTTCCTTTATAGAGGAATGGAAGGATATGGAGTCCTTGAATCGTCATATAGATTCAAAACATTGGAAGGACATATTTCCTAAAATGGAAAAACTCTATTTAAAAGAAATGGAACTTAATTTTTACGCTTTAGTGAAATAAAAAAAACGTTTTTTTCAAAATAAAGTGCAAATTTGATTCCTGGTTGTATGGAGTTTCCTTTATGGAAGCTCTTTTTTTACATTTCAACCAAGGTTTAAGTGTAACCCCGATACTTAGGCTTTTTTATTGGACACAGGAGGTATAGTGTCATGTTGGAAGTTCGTAATTCGAAGAATTACGAAGTTGAAAATAAAGGTCCTTAGAGAAACTTGGAGTTATAGTAGTTTAGTAGACTGATTTTTTATAAACTTCTCAATAAAAATTTAATTTTTCCCAAATCGAATATACAATAAAAATTAATTTTTAATGTCTAAAAAAGGAAGAAATACCGTCTTTTTTTTGTATAAGGTATATTAGAAAAGCTGAAAATGAGGTGATTTAAGGTGGGTAAAAATAGAGTAAGTAATGACGTTCAGGAAAAAATTCCATTGAAGGTAGCTTTGATTTCCCCCATAGCATGGAGAACCCCCCCACGGCATTACGGTCCCTGGGAAAATATCGTTTCCTTACTCTGTGAGGGATTAATAAAAAAAGGCGTCGATGTAACGCTATTTGCAACAGGGGAATCTATAACAAAAGCAAAATTGAGATCGGTGTGTCAAGTTGGCTATGAAGAGGATAGCAATATAGAGCCAAAAGTCTGGGAAAGCCTGCATATAGCCAATGTATTTCAGAGTGCCGGTGAATTTGATATTATACACAATAACTTTGATTTTCTGCCACTGACGTATAGTGGGTTAGTGGATACGCCAGTACTAACAACAATACATGGATTTTCCTCTGAAAAGATACTCCCTGTCTATGAAAAGTATAGTGAGAGTACCTACTATGTTTCAATAAGTAATTCAGATCGGAGTGGTAATTTGAATTATATAGGTACTGTGTACCACGGAATAGATCTAACTCAATTTACATATAGAGATCTGCCGGAAGATTATCTGTTATTTTTTGGAAGATTACATAAAGATAAAGGTCCAAAGGAAGCTATTGAAATTGCTAAAAGATCTAATAAAAAACTCATCATGGCAGGAATTATTCAAGATGAAGAGTATTTTAAAGATGAAATACAGCCCCACCTGAATAATGATATTACCTATATAGGAAGTGTCGGCCCAAAAGAGAGGGATAGGCTGCTAGGCGGAGCTCTGGCTCTTCTACATCCTATATACTTCCAGGAACCCTTTGGACTCTCTGTTGTTGAGGCGATGGCTTGTGGAACGCCTGTAATAGCCTATAACAAAGGTAGTATGCCTGAAATTATAGAGGATGGGATCAACGGGTTTCTTGTGGGTGACATAGAGGAGGCTCTGCTAGCCCTGGAGAAGATCTCAAGTATCGACAGAAAAAGATGCAGAGAGATTGTGGAGGAGAAATTTTCAGTCGGTCGAATGGTGGATGACTATATAAAGGTCTATGAAAAGATCCTTGAAAACAAGGGAAGGAAGGTAATCGATGAAGAGAGAAGTGATTGCTCGGTATAAAAAAAATCCTATATTGACTAAAGATAATGTGCCATACCCTGTGGCTACAGTACATAATGCAGGAGTTGTTAAATATAAGGATAAATATATTATGTTATTTCGCTCTCACCTACTAAATGGAAGGTCGGTTATCGGAATGGCTAAAAGTGATGACGGTTACGATTTCAAAGTGGAACCGAAACCTTTTTTAACCCCTTGTGGGGATAAGGAATCGATATTTTCTCAGTATGAGGAATACGGTGTAGAAGATCTTAGAATCAGTGAAATTGATGGTGAATACCTTTTAACTTATAGTTGCTATTCCAGGTATGGAGTTAGGATAGCTCTGGGGAAAACTCATGATTTCACAGACGTAGAAAGAATCGCTCTTATTACCCAGGCTGATCTAAGGAATGTAGTTATATTCCCTGAAAAGATAGATGGACAATATGTGAGGCTGGACAGGCCTCATTCGGAGATCTCTAAATGGTCTATCTGGATATCATATTCCCCTGATTTAATACATTGGGGAAGATCTAAATTAATAATGCAGCCTAGTAAATACCACTGGGATGAGATGAAGATAGGACCTGGAGCCACTCCTATAAAGACTGAAAAAGGATGGTTAAATATCTACCACGGTGTATTTAAAACCATGTCAGGATCTGTTTACAGACTGGGAGTCGCTCTTCATGATTTGGAGGACCCCTCTGTTATATTGGGAGTTTCAGATGAGTGGATCCTTGAACCGGAAGATCCTTGGGAGGTAACGGGATATGTACCCAATGTAGTCTTTACTTGTGGAGCAGTGGATGAAGAAGATGGAACACTGAAGATCTACTGGGGTGGAGCCGATAGTGTAATGTGTGTAGGAGAAGCAAGTATAAGTAAGCTCATAGATATGTGTTTAAAGGGAGGGGGATTAGAATGAATAAATTAAATGTAAAGAGGATAGACAAGATATTTAAACCCGATCCATCAAGGGTAATTATAAAATCTCATATACCTTCAGGAGAAGGGCGTATAGAGGATATCATAACACGGGTTTTAAACTTATCGGATGAGGAATCCAACGAGATTCTGCAGAATGTAATAGAAGATTTTTCAGGAAGGCATAAAAATATTTGGGATGCACTGGATAAACACTATAACCGAATAAAAAAATATATCCCCTCAGGTCTAAAGATAAATGACATGAAAAGAGCCCTTCTAGGAGCTTATTTTTCCCTGGAGTATTCAGTTCAGTCAGCAGCTTTCTTTAATCCATCTATTGTGAAACATCCAGATCAAAGTCTAGTCCCAGAAGGGAGTATGAGATTTATATTAAGTTTTAGAGCGGTGGGAGAGGGGCACATATCCTCCATAGAGTTTAGGAGCGGAATGGTAGATAAGGAAGGTAACTTCGAATTTGATGAGGTGAGCCCCTTTGTAGAAAGGGCAGTCGCTGTGAGTAATCCCATATATAAAAAGGATGTCTTCTTTTGTAAATTGGATGAGATGCATGAAGACTGCAGTTGTTTATTAGATCTAGTAGGGCAACTGTCAGATGAATTCAGCTTGTCTGAACTCCGGGCTCTTTTAAATTTGGTATCAGAAAAAGAAAATCATGATATCCAGGAGACCATGCTCTGGTTAGCGGAATCCAATTACGAGCTGCAGTTTAAAATAGATCAAAAATTATCTGAAAGGATCGTATTCCCCAGTTCACAAAATGAAAGTAATGGAATAGAAGATGCAAGGTTTGTACGATTTGAATATGATGACGGAGAGGTAGTTTATTACGCTACGTATACGGCCTATAACGGATTTAAGATTCTGCCTCAAATATTGGAAACTAAAGATTTTCTTAACTTTAAAGCTATAACATTAAACGGAGAGCACGCAGCTAACAAAGGGATGGCTCTTTTTCCGAAAAAAATCAATGGAAAATACATGGTAATCTCTAGAATTGACGGAGAAAACCTCTATACAATGTCTTCAGAAGACATCCATTTTTGGGAGGCTGCAAAGTTACTAAAAAAACCGGAACAGAATTGGGAGTTTATACAGATTGGGAACTGTGGGTCTCCTATAGAAACAGACAGAGGATGGATAGTTTTAACTCACGGTGTGGGGCCTATGAGAAAATATTGTTTAGGAGCAATCCTCCTGGATTTAGAGGATCCGACAAAGATAATAGGAACTACTAAAGACCCCATAATAGAACCCCTGGAAAGCGAAAGAAATGGTTATGTGCCAAATGTAGTGTACTCTTGTGGTGGAATAACACATGGAGATAATTTAATTATTCCCTATGCAATGTCAGATACGAGTTCAGGGATAGCCTTAGTTTCCGTGACAGAATTATTAGATTCCATGCTAAATTAAGGAGGAGGTATGATAGATAATATTATACACGGACATAAAAAAATAGGTGTTATAGGTACTTATCTCCCAAGGCAGTGTGGGATAGCTACTTTTACAACAGATCTAAGTAAAGCAATAAGAAGTGAATTACGTGGAGAGAATATATTAATAAATATAGCGATGAATGACAGGGAAGAGGGGTATGACTATCCTTCAGAGGTAAAACTAACAATTCAGGAAGGTGACAGGGAGGAGTATATTAAAGTAGCCCAGTACCTGAATAAGAATGGGTATAGAGCTGTAATTATCCAGCATGAGTATGGAATATACGGTGGTGAAGATGGAGAATACATTATAGACCTAATGAAGAGGTTGGAGATGCCTGTTTTAACTAACCTTCATACAGTATTGGAAAATCCAAGTTTTGGCCAAAGAAAGGTTATGAATTCTCTGGTTAAATATTCTGAAAAGCTATTGGTAATGAGTAAAAAAGCTTTTGACATATTGACGAGAGTATATGAAGTTCCCCAGGAGATGATAGCTTTTGTTCCCCATGGAATACCAGCCACTTCCTTTGAAGAACAGGGGAGATATAACGATATAATTGGTCTGGAAGGAAAGGAAATCATTCTTACTTTTGGTCTTTTGAGTCCTGGAAAGGGCCTAGAAGTCATGATTGAAGCAATGCCTGCTATTGTGGAGAAAAATCCCAATGCAGTTTATTTAATCATGGGAAAAACACATCCTCATATCTTAGAAAAAACAGGAGATGCATATAGAAAAAATTTGAAAGAGCAGATAAGGAGGTTAAATTTAGAAGGAAATGTTATTTTTCATGATAAGTTTGTGGACTCAGAGACCCTTATAAGATATATAAAGACATCCACTATATATTCTATTCCATATTTGAATAAAGAACAGATAACTTCTGGAACATTATCCTGTGCTATTGGATCAGGGGCAGCCGTAGTTTCTACGCCGTTTTGGCATGCTGAAGAACTGTTGGCAGAGGGGAGAGGTGTATTGGTGCCCTTTAGAGATTCAGGGAGCTTAGCCAGAGAAATAAATATGTTATTAAGAGATTCTGAGAGGCGTCAAGACATGAGAAGAAAGGCCTATGATTATTCAAGATCTATGATTTGGTCGGAGGTTGCTAAGAATTACCTGAAGATAATAGGGGGGTGCAAAGAGAAAAAAAATATCCATATATTTTCTACAATAAAAGATAAATGAGAGGATAGAATGGAAACGAAAAAGATATTTTATGGTTTACCTGAGATAAACTTATCTCATCTAAAAGTACTGACAGATGATACAGGAATACTTCAACATGCCAAATATACTATTCCAGACTTAAGTCATGGGTATTGTGTAGATGATAACGCCAGAGCACTAATTGCTGTATCGATGTATTACAAACTCAAAAAGAACAGGGATATATATCCTTTTATTCAGAAATATTTAGCTTTTTTAAATTATTCATTTGATGAAAAGTCAAAAAGATTTGCAAACTTTATGTCCTACGACAGAAGATGGCTAGAGAATATAGGAAGCGAAGATTCTCATGGTCGAGCTCTTTGGGCCCTGGGAGTTACAATTAAAAACATAGGGGATGAATCCATCCGTACTATATCTATGGAGCTTTTCACATCTGCACTTTCTGTAGTTCCGGAGTTTACTTCTCCTAGGGCTTGGGCCTTCACAGTGCTGGGCTTATCGGCATATTTAGAAGTACATTCAGAAGACCTGGAAAAAAGTAAAATTCAGAGGATTTTAGGTGAAAAAATTCATAGTCTATACAGGAATATAGCGACAAAGGATTGGCTTTGGTGTGAGGAGACCGCTACGTATTCCAATGGAGTTTTACCCCACGCTTTAATATTAGCCGGGGAGCATACCGGTGATAAAGATATGTATAACACAGGAATTCAGTCTTTGAAGTGGTTGTTAGAAATTCAAACTGCTTCAGAGGGTTACCTTTCCATAATAGGAAATGAGGGGTGGTTTACCAGAGGTAAAGAAAAAGCTACCTTTGGTCAACAGCCGGTAGAGGCCATGTGTTTACTCAATGCTTGCTTGCATGTCTATAGAACTACAAGGGATCAATGGTGGCTAGATGAAGGGAATAAATGTATGGCATGGTTTTTTGGAGAAAATGATCTGAAGACCATTATATATAACTACCAGGATGGTGGATGTGGAGATGGATTAGATTCTCATGGAGTAAGCAAGAATCAGGGGGCGGAATCAACACTAGCTGGATTAATATCCTTGATTAATATACATGAAATAGTGGATAAAAGTTTTAAATAGAGACCAATTTTAAAAAAACTCAAGCTGTTGGTAATAGAGTGTACAAGAAATCTTTAGAAGACCCCTTAGTAAAATAAACATTTCGAGGGAATATTGCCCCTTTTGGAGGCGCCATGATATAAACCTTATAAAGAAGTGTTCTAGAAAATATAGATCTATGGAAATTATAAAAATTACTATAAAATACTTTCCAATAAAAAAGGTTAGAGTATTAACTCTAACCTTTTTTATTGGAAAGTTATTAGCACTGGCTTTTATAAAACTCACACTAAGCTAGTGTTTCCTTCTGTTTCGAGATCAATGGTATACACTTTTAGAAATTGAAATTTACTTTCATCTATTGAGTGTCATATGTCTAATTTTAATGATTGGTTGTCCGTTGTTAATAGAAATAAAGTATTAAAATAGATCGCCTCTATCCAGACTACATGAGCTTCATCTAAATGCAGCTAATAGGAAAGCACAGGGGAGTGAGCTCATTTACTGCAGAGTGTCTAGTAGAGGGAAAGATGGCAGAGATTATTTAAAATAACTTAGTAGAGAGGTTAAATCTAGCTGATAGAGAAGTTAAACCTAAAGAGAGAAAAGAAAATGGGGACATATACTTAGGGGTAGGGGTAAAAGGCAGGGCGGTAACAGAGTTATATTAAATAAGTTTAAAGTTAAAAGCCGCCATAAAGACGGCCCAATGTTTATAAGAATCTTTTTATAATCTATCCTCTATATCCCATATCTTTAGAGATCTTCATAGCAGTTTCTTTTATATTTTTAATTATTCCGGGGAATTCCTCTTTGGTAAATCTTTGATCAGGTCCCGCAGTACTCACGGCACCGATAACCTTCTTACTATAATCAAATATAGGAACCCCTATTCCAACTGTATGCATTTCCATCTCTCCAAAGCTGATGGTGTAGCCGGTTTTTCTGCTTTTTTGGATAGTTTCCCAGAGGAGATCCTCCTCTAAAATTGTGTTTTCAGTATACTTTACAAATGTACTCTCTTTAAAAATCTCTTTTATCTCCTGGTCGCTCAGAAAAGAAAGTATAGCTCTGGGACAGGCTCCTGCATTGAGGGAGGCAGTTTTCCCAATCTTTGTATAGAGTCTTACAGGCTGTTTGCTGACAAACTTCTCTATATAGATAGCCTGATTTTTATTACGAATAGCAAGTTGTACATCTTCATTTATAGTATCTCTCAGCTTTCTCATATATGGGGCGGCGACTTCTTTTAGTTCTATGGACTCAGAAGCAGATGTTCCAAGTTCTAAAAATTTCATTCCAAGCTTATACTGATTCTGTTTTCCCTCAGTATTCACCTTTATTAAATAACCGTTTTTTTCAAATGTATTCAGCAGCCTGTAAACTGTAGCTTTTGGTATGGCTGAAAGACGTGAAATTTCACTGAGGCCTCTCACAGGAGTTTCAGGGGTGAAATATTCCAAAAGACTTAAGGCTTTGTCCAGACTCTGGTTGATGCTATTATCACTGTCATTCATAATTGATCTGTCATCTCCTAATTTTTTCTGTAAAATGATATGAAATTTTAGTATTTCTTTTAAAATAAAGAATAACATATACCGTAATTGTTGTCAAAATGAGTATAGTTAGCTCCAAATAAAGACAGCAATATAATAGATAACTTAAATTTACAACTTGGTTTAAATACAATTTATGTAAAAAATCATATTTTCAAGGAGATAAAAAAATTAAGTTAAAAAATTGACATT
>Ga0209379_10002547_pt1 | contig 11022 bp, 11 predicted proteins | sample tdDd001_FD_187124 | JGI IMG/M metagenome (GOLD analysis project Ga0209379, IMG submission 187124) | Marine sediment microbial communities from the Atlantic coast under amendment with organic carbon and nitrate - tdDd00.1 (SPAdes)... | ecosystem: Environmental > Aquatic > Marine > Coastal >...
AGCAACCTACAAGCATGTTGCAAGCGGTAAGCTATCCGTCACCCACAGCCCGATAGAAATCCCCCGAGGCTCAGTTTCAATGTGGTGGCACAAACGCCAAGACGACGATGCCGGACTACAATGGCTGAGAGACCACATTCAGGATAAGTTTGTCACCCGCTGGAACCAAAACCTTCAGGAAGTCTTTCAATGCGTATGCGCATAACCGCTATGAGATCTTTTTTGGCTAGGGTAACGTTTGATTAAATTTGGTCTTTGACCAGAGATTGAATATGCGTTTTAACATGTGGATAGCTATTCGCCACAACGACACCTGCAGTCACCAAAACAATACCAACCAGTTGAATTAAGTGTGGCATAACGCCCATTGTCATACTGATCAACAAGGTAAAAACAGGGATCAAATTAAACAGCGAAGTTACTTTTCGTGGCCCAATCACCTGCGTACCCTTCATCCAGAAAAAGTAAGCCACCAGCGTACCGCATATCCCCATATAGAGAATTAACATTGTATCGCTGAAGGTTATCGCCTCAATAGCAACTAACGGTTGTTCCAACCAACTGGCAAGCATCGCCAATTGAACGAAGCCAATCCCAAGCGTCCAGCGCAGAAACTGAATCAGCGGGACATGCGACACCCATTTTTTTGCCAGTACTGTGTATAAGCATCCACTGAGAAGGGCAACTACAGCCAAGAAGTCTCCTTGTTGTAATTTCAACTGATACAGATTGCCATCAGTAAGTACCAATAAAACGCCAATAATACTGACCGCTGTTCCGAACAGGTGATATAGGGTAATTCGAGTACCTAATAGCAACGCGGAAAGCAATAATCCGGCCAATGGCATATTAGCGATAATAATGGATGCATTCACTGCCGATGTATAATCCAAACTAATGAAAATCGCGCAGTTTTGTACCAATACACCAATAAATGCCAATATCAACAAATACACTTTGTCCCTGTTAGTTAATCTCGACTCTAACCTTCGACTGCACAGCCACATCAGCAGTAAGATTACACTCGCCACCCCGAAGCGAATGGTCGCCGAAACGATTGGTGTCATTGCAGGGCTGAGAACTTGGATAGCATTGAAGTTACTCCCCCAGAAGAAAATAGCCAACACCACGCCAAACCAGACTTTATACGTTTTTATCATTGGGACACCTAAGGATTGAATTACTAAATATTAAATTGCCTAGACAGGATACAGATTGCATAATTGACTGTTAACGACCATTAATAAGAGTGTATATATCAATAATGAGAGGCTATTCCTTAGATGATTTGCACTTGTTTGTACAAACAGCCCAATACCAGAGCCTGACACAGGCTGCTGATAAAATTTGCATGCCCTTAGCAACGCTTAGTCGCCGCATCAAGCGGCTTGAAGAGCAACTTAACTGCCGCCTTATTGATCGCAGTGCACACCATTTCTCTTTAACGGCTGACGGCGTTCGCTATCACCAATTATGCCAACCATTCATCACGGGGTTGGACAGTGTTAAAGAGCTGATTGAGTTTGATAGAGAAGAACTAACAGGTAATATCAAAATCTCTGCCCCAATCAATATGACCCAGGTGTGGCTAAAACAATGCATTTACAATTTTGTCCTCAAGCACCCAGCAATAAACATCAACTTACAAGTGCAAAACGAAAAAATAGATCTGATCTCAGAACAAATAGATGTGACATTTCGAGTAGGTGAAACCTTAGAACCAGATTGGATTGCCCGGAGGCTATGGCAGATCCCCTTTGTCCTTTGTGCTTCTACGCTTTACCTCGATCAACATCCTCCGCTTTTCCATCCATCAGATTTATCCCAGCACCGATTACTTTCCATCAGCTCATCACCCATTTGGCAAATGTACCATCAGCACAGCGGCGAGATATTTTCTTTGCAGGTCGACTTTCCGTTTCAGTCAAACGATGTACTGCTGGTGAGAGACGCTGCCGAGCATGGACTGGGAATTGCCTGGATGCCGCCATACTATTTCCATGACACGCAACACCAAGAACACGGCTTAGTACAAGTATTACCTGATTGGGCAGGCGAAGCTTACGACGTCTTTTTAATGTACCGAGATAAAGACAAACAATCCGCACGAGTCAAAGCGTTTATCCAACATGTCTTCGACTGGAAAGCAAAATTGTCTGCGAACTTTTCGGTTCAGTAGTTTTTGATTATCAAACAATACAAAGAGAGTGGAAATCTAAATCTTGGGTTAGATCAGATGTACTAAAGTAACGGATACGAAACTATTGAAATTCAGGCACCAAAAAACCAGCATTAAGCTGGCCTGATGATTAATGTATTCACTGAAAGAATGCTGCGTAATCCATTCCATCATGATTTTACTACACCGAGTTGCATTTCCCCTTTTGTTACATGCTATTAGTTCGCTAAAGTAAAGCAAGACGCACATGGTCGCAAAGAAGAGCGCTATGTCTTTCAACGAAAAGCAAATTTTACAACCGAGCTTAATGAATAATGGCCAACCATACGCAGTATTATCGCGATTGAGCGCCACCGAACGGTTAAAGGGAGAGGAACAGCAGATACATCGTATTATGTCAGTTCACTTTCACCTCGACACAAATTGATAGGCAATTATATTCGTCAGCACTGGCGCATTGAAAACAGCCAACATTACACCTAGATGTGGTGTTTAAGGAAGGTGCATCACGCATCGTAATGGAAGACGCGCTTGAAAATATGGCTCTATTCCGACGGTTCGTAATGAATATGCTTAAGTAATATACATTGGCCAATCAAGCTATAACTGGTTATGACGATATTGTAGATAAATGCAGTCGTGCCTAGTGTGGTTTTATAGCACAAGTCGATTTAGTGAAAAGCTTATGCTCCAGGGCATGGATAGAATTGGTAAGTTAATTAATGTAATTTGGATGCCCCCTATCAATTGATAGGGGGTGATAAGAACAACAAAGATATTGTGAGTAAATATTAGATAACAATGATCATGGTAAATTTAATTTACTCTTAAACATAGGTGATAATAACTTATTGCCAAACTCACTTAAATGATCACCATCATAATAATATGGTCGCCCTTCTTCTGATGCACCATAGCAAAAATGTTCATCACATAAATAGTCAGATACTTTTAAAATATCAACATTACATGATTTTGATGTGTTTTTCATTAAATCAATAAACACGTTATTTCTCTCAAAGTAGTCTTCTTTGTTTATTTTGACTAAATTGTCACTGTTTACCACGCCAAGTGTTCCGAATAAAAAGTTGTATCTATTTGTCATTGCTTTTGGAACATTAACCCTCATTTCTGGAATAGGCTCAGTGATAAAAATTGGATTTTTCTGCGAAATTTTACAAATAGCACTTGTAAATGCACTTGAAAACTCCTGTAACAAATCACTAGTAACCAAGTCATATTTTTTTGTAAAATATGCAGCAGGTGTTTGATCCCCATTAGTTATTCTTTCCGGGTTAGTTTGTCCATAGATATAGGCAGCAGTTCTGCTGGTAACAACAATGGGGATATTGGGGTATTTATCTGTAATGGTCTTTAATATTAATTCATTGCTTTGAGAGCAGTTATTGACATCAATAGTTTTCAATTTCATATTGAAAATGAATGGGCAGGATGCTCTTGTAAAAGCGATCATGCCATAATTTTCAAGGTCAAGTAATGACGATATTGCTGTTGTTATAGCGTCGGCATGACTATCTCCAACAATTATCGCGGCAATATTGTTTTTATTACCAATAACACATGGACCAGAATCGTACGGGGCGCTAGCAGCGAGCATACACTTATAAGGGTTTTTGTTTGACGCTTCATTTGCAGCAGTATCCATTCTCTCGGGAAGACCATTTTTATTCACGACATAATTTGAGAATAAAGCACATGATACAAACATTATGAGAACAACAAATACACTTTTCCTTTTTGTCACAGTCCTTCTAAATGGAGCTTCAATGAATTTATAACTGATAAGAGTCATAATTATTATTAACAAACATAGTCCGGCAAATTGTTCATATCGGATATGATTATGCTTTAAAAGCCTAAAGAACACAAAAAATGGTTGATGCCAAAGATAAAGAGAGTAAGATATTACGCCGATGAAAACGATTGGTTTCAAAGAAAGAATATCATTAACTAATTCACCTTCTTTTGAAAAAAGGATAACTATAATTGTACCAATTATTGGAATTAGTGTAATAAATGAAGGGTGAGGCACTGTATTGTCAATAAAGAACATACTATACATAACCATGTACATTCCAATTAATGGCATAGCCTTCATTAAATAATTCAAGTTAGTGGAGTTACTTTTAAATAATAACTCTCGATTGAAAAATGTTATTAACCCTCCAAATATTAATTCCCACGCTCGAGATGGTAGTAAATAAAAAGCAATGTCAGGATAATATTCAGCTGATACTTGGGAAAACTGTAGAGATAGTAAACCTAATGCAAGTAATATGCTAAATGTATAGTTTTTAAAAAATCGATAAATAAACCAAACAATGACTGGATAGACAATATAAAATTGCCATTCGACAGCTAAGCTCCATGTATGCAATAAAGGTTTAAATATACTAGACTCAGCTGTATAGCTATCTTCATTAAGGAAGTGATAATTCGAGCCAAAGTATAACGTTGATTTTAGAGATTTAGCATAACTTAAGAGTTCATTAGGTAATAAAAAATAATATGCTAAAATAGAGCTGACGATAAGCATAAAAAATAGAGCAGGAACAATTCTTTTGAACCTACGCCAGTAGAAATCTGTAAATGAAAAGCCACCATTATCCATCTGCTTTCGTATGATGGATGTTATAAGGTACCCTGATAAAACAAAAAATATATCGACCCCGAAGTAACCACCCTTAAATATCTGAATACCAGCGAGATTAACATTTGCATGATAAAAAATGACAGCGATCACAGCTAGGGCTCTGAGACCATCAAGTTCTCTTCTATAGTTCAAACTAAATACTACCATATGAAATTTTTATGTATTTTAATCAATTTGAAAACGAAGGCAAGAGTATTGAAGGTGAATATATGATTTATGTTTGAAGCATCAATTGCAAACCGTTATCAACTCGCTTTTTTTGGGGAAGAGAGCCAGGGCAAACGCATGAACACTCCCGTCACACAAAGCCTAAGAGTATCAACTCTAGGTAACTTTCATCCATTGCTGCATTCAATCTTTTTCTTTAGACTACGGCTTTGAACGTCTTCTTCAGCGTTAACAAATTCAAACACATCAGTCTGATCCTTGAAAAGTTCTCTGCACGATCATCGATACGAACCCTGCATTCATCCTCTCGAAAACCAACATCAAGCTTGTAGTGCAACTTGTTCTCTACAAACCAATGATGGCGACTTGCGTTCGCAAGCTTTTCTGCTAGCAGATCGCTAGAACTTATGTAATAACGAACACCAACGTCCTCGAAATTTTCTTTTCCTGCAGAGCGAAATGATAAAACCACGCCAAGCTTTTTCAATCCTGTCCATTCGAACCCTAAATCGACGAATTAGTTAAATATGTCACTCACTATATGCATTCGTAATTCATGTCTTCCGTGGCAATCTCTATCTTCTGTATTGTAAAAATCACCCGTCAAACTCGATAACTTCTCAAAAGTAAAATGCGTATCAAATGCCGCTTCTGATTTCCCTTGACGGCTAAAACATAATCAGCTTCTTTATCTGCGATTTTTTCGCTATTTTCTTCTGGCAACCCATCGCATCTGTCGTCAATAAACATCAAGTACATCAAGAAGTTCAGGAATGGCTGTTATTTCATTCGATTTTTCATCAACCTTTATTTTTCCTAATAAAAATCCGTTCTCTGTCGCAAAAGCACTAACAACATGAATCTCATCTTTCTTTTTATTTTTATCATAAGAACGTAGGACGGTTTTTCCATTTATAGCAACAACTTCACCATCACTTAATTCATGGCAACTTTACATCCAATTAATGAAGCACAGTTGGAACTTTTTAGGGCTAATATTTCCGATCACTCTAGCAATCGAATCATGCTTGGCTATACCATTTTCAAAGTCACCATAGCGTTTTAAAACGCTCAACCCTTGCCATCCAAAATATACAATACCTTTCCAGCCATTTTGTCCACAAATAACACCACAAACCGTAAGAAAAAGAATATCGGATAAAGAATGAATAATCTTACCTTCTTGGCGAATATCTTTTATTTCATCAAAATGAGCAAATAGCAATTTTTGAGTCATGTGGGAATCCTTATAAAGTCTGAATTCATTAAAACATGCTCAAAATGTTCATCAATCTGATCATTTAATCACTTAATAAATGAGAACTCTACGATACTTTCAAGGAAGGTCTGTTCACGCTTCAGCCCTTATATACCAAGGCTCTTCATGCATTTGCCCTGAAGACTCGTGTGACTCAATCGCCCACGCTACCGCACTAGATGTTTGTTCCAGTTATTGCCTACGTACAATTTTTGCGAGAACATACATAACAAATAGCTATTGATAAAAGCTGAGATGCAAGATATTGATATGAATCAAATCTTCATTAAAAGTATCAAAGATATACTAAAGCGGTCACCTGAAAGTATGTCTAAATAACCAGTCTTCTCTTAGATAAACATATTCTTGAAGACAAGAAGCAATGAATCTAAACCTTTGAACGGTCATAAGCTCGTATAGTAGGATAAAGGCTACGTAGAACTAGATCATCTGCAGCTCGTTTGTACTGGACAACCCTGCTGTGATTGTTGCAGCACACTCAAATTTAACCTCTATTATGGGTTGCTCTAGTTTCTGCTTATCAAAAAAAGCTTTAACAATAAAGATTGCTAAAGCCTTTTTTGCTTTGCATTACTGTAGGCTACGAATCAGAGTCCAGAAACATCGGCATAAATCCGGTAATCGGTGATCAGCCCCTCTCGAATAGTAAGGATTGTGACAAATTGAGCTGAGTAATCACTTCCATCTATCCTGACATAATCTACCGGTCCGTTGCAGATACTTTCATTCCCCTGCTGCCAACTCCCCTTCAGGGTATGAGACATATTGGCGATAGAATCAAAAACTGGCTGTTCATATCAATTACAGCATCTTTCCCAGATACAGGATCTGCATTGGAAAAACAGAAAGAAACATCATCATGCAGAAAACTTGCTAAGCTCTCAACATCCCGGTTATCTACAGTTTGATATAAACTTTTCATATACTCATTTACATTATTCACTTCGACGCCCTCTTATACCTATCAACAATTAATTCAGTTCTTCTAGTGCTTGTTTTATTAAAAACACTTTATTGGACTTAATGAATACCCTTCGAGATATAGTTACGATTCCCAATTAGTAATACCAAGCTATGAATAAGCTTATAAAAACAAAGCGATAAATAAAAATTGATTATTGCTATCATAATCATCGCTTTTACTTATAGGATATTTTAAAAGGAACACAAGATGAGTATGTATAATTATGGCCAATTTACCTTGACCACGTTGTTTTAGCGAGTCATCAACTAGCTCTAGACTCTTAGCCAGTGCCTAACAGCCTGTCGAGCATCTCATTCGCGAGGACTGATACGTTTGGTGATAAATCCAATGTATTTCCCTTTCTCACCGACTCTGTATGTACATCTTTGAAAATGTGGTGCGGTAACGAAAAAGGTATATCCATCAGCTCAAACAGTTGTGTTAATGATTCAGATGGCTGACTGACAAGTTGTTCATATTTCAGTAAATGCACTCTCGGATGGGAGTCCAACTGCTGTGTAAAGTAGTGCTCGTTTCTCAAATACCAAAATAAAGTCGCTGCATCGGCAGGATTCATATCAGGGTAATAGCATTGCTTTATCAGTTTTTGCGACTCTGTCGATACATTATCCGCCAACCAACTTTTCGAAGCGCTGTTTGCAAATTCAGAGTCACATATAGGCCTGATATTATCTCTGGCACCTTCATCAGGACCAAATTTCACTAAATTTGAACTGGCAACATCCATATAATCACGATAGAGCCAAACTGCATGCGCATCGCCAAAATACTCCAAGATTTCTAAAGCGCGTTGGCTCTCAACCAGAGGTTTACACACAATAAGCGGGGCTGGTGACGCTTCAATAGTTGCTTTAACTTCATCTAAGTGATTTAAGCGAAGTTGGTAGGGATCTTTGCTACTAAGCGGACTGTATTCACCGAAAACGCAAGAATATAGCATCTTATCAAACACATGAGTTAATAATGTAGTACCAGAGCGCTGACAGCCAAAGATAAATATTACTTTTTGTTGCTGAGAATGATAGCGTATTCGCTGAAACCAAGGCTTAAATATATTATTAACACGTGAACGCGAATCAATGATGGTTTTCATAACGACGACTCTTCCCTTCACACAATCATCCATTGTCTGTCAGTATAGAATGCCAACTAACATCAGTGTAGATTTGTCCGAATATGTCATCTAGTTAGCTATAAAATAGTACTAAAGTTGAGAAAACTCACTACTAATACCTAATTCATTACTGATAAAATAGTGCCGACATTAAGGCACGCTTTATGCCGACACTAATCTAATAGAAATGACTATGTTGGTGTTAGCGCTTTTTGTCACTGTGGAATGCAAAGCGACTGTATACATTTCCGTCTTCTGTCACGGCCTTGAATTTGATGGATCTCGAGTTATTTAATGATATCGGCAGGAAGACCCGTCCATTTTCATTAGTTTGAAATGTTTGTCGTACCTGAGGAACATTGACCAGTGAAACCGTCGCATTAGCGGCTGGCTGGCCATTTTCAGTCACTTTTACCCAAGCGCCATTTGACATGCTCGATACTCTGAGATCAGCCAACGAGGCTGACGAAAATGCAATTGCCATAGCAGCTAGAATAATATGTGTTTTTCTCATTTAAGATTCTCCATCATTTCGTCATCACACCGACTATTTCCACCATTTTTTAGCATTCTATTGCATGGTACGGAGCCAGCCGAGATTACCTTAATAGTAGTCGCTATGTGCAGTACACGAAGATGAAGGCCGAATTCTGTAATAAATTCGCACTACAAAGACAAAATCTTATCTGTAAAAACAAGCTGTTCTATATTACTCACTGTATTAACCCCATCGCGGCTATCAATTTGATCAGAGATGACAACCTTACCTTCTTGGTTTCTCAAAATGATATATTGGGAAGAATCACCCGAGAGTAAGATTTTATTAAAACCATTATTACCTGTAATGTGATTATTAAGTTCATTAACAATCACATTAGAAGCTTGGTTTCCGGTTAATGTGACATTTTTCAAATATTGTGAATGATGGGTATAAGATTTATTCAGGTCAAAACGCAAACTGAAATCGCCGCTGAAACTATCATCAATTCTCGCATTATACGTAAGATATGGGTGGAAAAATTTATTGTCCATTAACTGCGCACCCAATTTGTCTTCTGACATAATTTCAGAACGATTTTTTGCCACATACAGTCCCCACATACCGTAGGTATTGTTTTCTGACCACGCTCCCCACAGACCATAATAGGAATCGACAACAGCGGCCAAATACTCCTGGGACAGACTGTTTTCGGCACTTAGTTCTTGGATCCATGCTTGACTCTCTGAACCAACTCCCCAAAGGTTACTCGCTAATGCCGACACCTGTGCATTGCGTATCTCTGCTTGATAGGCAGGCAAAGCCCCATAAAAGCGCTCGTTCTGATCAACACCGATACCTGTATCGTGCACCAAATGCAGTATTTCTTCAAAAGTCGCATCTCGATGATCGTAGTTTTGCTCTATATACCAACGGTGGCCTTCGACCTGAATTTCGCTTTGATAAAGAGGCTGACCATCAAGCTCAGCAGCTCGATTGGTACCATCATCACTTCCATTCAATAGCAGTAAAGTCGCATTGTTTTCTGTCATCTTATTGGCAACCGCTGTTTTATCTGCCCCATATTCTGAGCCGGGATAAGGTGTAAGAAAATGCTCCAGCACTGAACGAGCCCTGACAATCTGATTATCTGAAAGCTTGTCCTGTGCAATGATATGAATTGCCTTACCGTTAGGAACCATAACCTTGGTATAGCGATTAAACCCAAGTTGACGGCTGTACGTTCCGGCAAGGGCTGTTGGCACCCGACTGATTCCAAGCGCCTGTGTCTGCGCAGATAAATTGCTATCGGGTTGCAGGGAAGAATACGAATTACAGCCGGATACAGCTGTTAGCATGGCTGCCATTGCAATTGAACGGACAAGTACTTTTCTCATAACACCATTCTTCTTCGAACAAACTACAGCTAGTATGCCATTTCTATTCGACAGCTAAGTATGAGAGTGTAAGCAAGGCCATCCTGCGATGTATGGAAATGTAAGACCAATCCGGATTAATCTGAACCAGCAGTTTTGGCCACATCGTTAGATGAGTAAAAAAACTGCCACCAAATTCGTGAAGAATCTAAAGTGGCGCGTTTTAAGTTCATGCAGAACACCTTGAGATAATCAATTCACATAATTGAAACCAAAGCATAAATAGGAACAAAATTTGTTGGGGTAATGATCAAGTAAATAATGCGGCAACTTGATGTTCAATAGGAAAAGTCCAAATAAATATTGGACTCTTACTTTTTATAAATCACACATAATCGACACAATTATTTGCTAAGGAGCAGCTGTTACCTCAACAAACAATTCGTCTCTGAATGTACCATACTCCACCTCGATTGTATCAGCACCGACATGATAAGCTGTTACCCAACCACGATACGGGTGAATGTAACTGATATGTTGAGAACTAGTCCCCCAAAATACATCCTTAGTGATATCTAGGGTACTACCATCATCAAAGGTAGCTATCGCCTTTAACTTCTGACGCTCATTAACAGCTAAGCTCAGCTCGTCAATTTCATGCTCATCATTATTAGTGATAGCTATTGATTGCAGCGTTGGTGCAATCACCTTGATAGAAACCGTTATCGCCCCAATATCATCACTCGCTTTGATATCATCGTCTAACGTT
>Ga0209379_10002548_pt1 | contig 11018 bp, 10 predicted proteins | sample tdDd001_FD_187124 | JGI IMG/M metagenome (GOLD analysis project Ga0209379, IMG submission 187124) | Marine sediment microbial communities from the Atlantic coast under amendment with organic carbon and nitrate - tdDd00.1 (SPAdes)... | ecosystem: Environmental > Aquatic > Marine > Coastal >...
CATGGTCTTAAGTGTTCCCTACACTTCAAAGACATTTCCCATGTCCCTATGGGGCAGATGGAGAGAATGCCGAAAATGTATGGAACCATATTTAATAAGTGATGAGCGGCCATATACAAATCCCTTCCATCGCTCTGACCGCAAAGGACTGTGGAAATGTGCAACAGATGTCGGGAACATCTGGCACCCTGCGATCAGGGATAAGTACATCCATATACAAAAAAGGCGCCACACAGGCGCCATATTTAGCACTTAATGTCACAGCCTCTCATCGAACTGGCCTCTACATGATTAATCTTTTACACCGTCAATCTGTTGCCAGATCCATTGATGAGTGCGTGATCTACTCTTCAAAATTCACTTTTATCTTTTTGACATCCTGCTGCATTTCAACAGGCTTAGGCACATGGATGGATAACACGCCTTTCGTGTATTTGGCAGTGACCTTATCGACATCAACATTAAACCCCAGAGGGATCTGTCGGTGGAATGTGCCAAATGAGCGCTCTCTCAGGTGATAGCCTTTCTCATCGCTCTCCTGCTCATATTTTTTCTCACCACGAATACTCAAATAGGTGCCCTGGATATCGACTTCAATGTCTTTCTCATTCATATCAGGCAACTCGGCTTTGATCTCAAAGTATTCGCCGTACTCCTTCACATCGATGGCAGGAATGACATGATGCCTGTCCAGCCTTGAATTAGGCCAACTCGATAACCACTCCCTGGAAAAGTCATTGAAGATATTATCCAGAGCCGACCTGGGATCGTCCCGGTGAAAAATAGATGGGAAAAATGATTTCATAACAACCTCCTTCTGTTAATTAAACTATGAGTTCAACCGCGTCCTGAGTTAAACAATTTAAACTCACTACAAGAATCCGATCGCCTTCGCTCTCGGATCCCTCTACTAGAGTTTAGTTCAAAGAAGGAAGGCTGTTGGAATTGTCAGCCTTAATGATGCAAATATACCCTGCAAAAAAAGCGTATTTACTGGTCAAGCAGAGCGGAGATTAAGCTCCCCCATCTAAGGAAAAGGAGACACTCTCAATTTCGAAAATTATCGTCTCTTCCTTTCATAGGCCTGACTGATGACATCAACTTCGGCATAGATAGACTCAATGGTTTTAGCTAACTGATAGATAAGCCAGCTGTAACCAGTCAGTGCAAATTCCTGCTGCTCATCTCTGTCCAGTGATGCCAATAACTCTTGATGGAGATTTATCGCCATTCTTTCAGGCAATACCGGAAAGTCTGTACGCTGCCCGATGAGAAACTCACCGAGATCCGATAAACTGCTCTGCAGTATCAAGGCGATTTGGTTAACCTTTGCATAGGAGGCACTATCTTCATCGGCCCAGCGTGTTTGAAGCAGCAACTCCATCAGAGTGATCACCCTAATCTGCTTATTCACCAGTTGAGTTAATACTGACTTGTATTGTTTAAGCGTCTTACTCTCCCACTCCAGAGAGAAGAAGAGCTTCTTTTGGGTCAGCACGGCCTTCATCGCAGACTCGAGTTCCGGCCTGGCATCGAATGGCTCTCTCATTGAGGCCGTAAAGTGCTTATCCAGTATGGCCGCTAATATGTTGGTCGATTGAGCCAACTGGCTGCGCCAATCCTGCTTAGCCTTTATCGGAAATACAAACAGAGAAACCAGCACAGCAATAAAACAACCCAGCAGAATGTTCGACGTACGCCATAACGCCTCAGAGGTATCGTGATTAGCATCGCCAATCACGATAATCATAGTAAATCCCGCCACCAGATAGGCATAGCTGTATCGCCCGGCAGAGATAAAGCATGTCACGCTGACCCCAAGGATCAACAAGCCCATGAGTAACCAGTAATGATTAAAACTGACCACCAGCATGACGCCATAGGCTGAGCCAATGCATGTTCCCACCGCCCTTTGCATAGACTTTTCGACCGCACCGCCAACCTGAGGCAAGCTCATCATAATGATCACTATGGTCACCATGCTCCAGACGAAATGAGGTTGGGCCCAAAAAGCATTGATAATAACGGCAATAAGAAGGGCTAACCCCAATTTCAAGGCATGAATGGCCCGAAAATGACGATAGATATAGTTAGCAAAAGGCGTAGCAGGGGAAAATACTGACATTAGTGGAACAACCAAGAAAACTGACTTCAACATCTAATTATTGCAGATATTTTAACCAGCATGGAGTCCCAACCATGAAATAGTGTAAAATTGAGATCTCAAGACCAGAGCGCTCCTGTCAACCGGTATCTATGTCACCTTAATTGATGAGCAACATCTATTGAGCCCGCTCCTTAAACAGGTTTAACAAACTCAACTCCACCCCGAATGCAATCAGGCATTAATCCTGGGACTCAAACTCCGCCAGCCAGGTTTTAAGCAGTCCGTTGAGCAGAGTTTTTTCGGCATCACCAAGCGATAGCATTAGTCCTTGCTGAATATTCACATGCTCGACTATCAACTCATCGATAAGCGCCAACCCTTGGCCGGTTAATGCCACCGACACGCTACGCCTATCCTGCAGACTGTGCACTCTGACAATCAAGTCTTTACTCTCGAGGCGATCCAGACGGTTTGTCATGGCGCCGGATGTCAGCATCATAGTGGCGATTAACTCTGATGGGGTTAAACAGTGATCACCTCCCGCCCGCCTCAGCGTCGCTAACACATCGAACTCACCCATCGTCAAACCGTAACGCTTATGGAATGCGGCAACTTGCGTCTCAAGATGCTTACTTAGGCGCATCACCCTGCCAATCAAGGCCATCGGCACAGTCTCCAATTCAGGTTTCTCTCGGCCCCACTGAGCAACGACTCTATCGATTCCGTCTATCCCGCCTGTTCCAACCATTTACTCAACACCTTCAGTTTTCAATCACAGTTTTAGTTTTTTACATCACAAATATAACTTAACACAAAGTATCTCTACGTAAAGGTACTTTACAAAATCAAAGCTTGGGCGCACACTAATTAAATATCTTCACGTAAAGATACTTATTCCAGTCCCCGCTAATGAGACGCTCAACATGAATATACTGCTCGCCATGATCCCCGCATTTTTCTGGGGAACCACCTATGCGGTGACTCAATATACCCTTCCCGACTGGCCGCCACTGCTGCTCGGCGCCTTAAGAGCCCTGCCCGCAGGACTACTGCTTCTGGCCATCAAGCCGACTATGCCTCAGCGATCTGAGTGGGGAGTACTCTTCAGGCTTGGTTTAATCAACATCGCGGCGTTTTTCAGCTTAATCTTTGTGATGGCGTTAACTCTGCCATCCGCCATCTCCGGTGTCGGCATGATCTCAGTGCCCGTCTTCGCCATGCTCTATCACTGGGTTATTAATAAGCGCCGCCCTAATGCGATACAAGCTTTCTTCGGCTTAGTGTTGGTTGCTCTGGCCTGGCTGCTATTCGATCCGGGTTCTATCAGTTTAAGCCCCGTTGGATTAATGGCTTTACTTGCCGCCATTTTATGTATTGTCATCGGCAGTTCAATTACCAAGTCTCTGGCCGATCGGATCCATTGGTGGAGTATTTTGACCTGGCAACTGATCATAGGCGGGGCCCTGCTGGCGATTGCGGCCTCGGTTCATGCCCTATTCTCACCGGATGCATATCTGGAGGCTGTACAAGGTTTTAGTTCTGCCAATGGCGCAGGTCTATTGTGGATAACCCTACTTAATACGGTATTGGGTTACATCATGTATGTTTGGCTGCTGCAGAGAATGACGGTTGTCGATTTTACCTTCGGTGGCATCGCCAACCCGATCGCAGGCATAGTCTCAGGTATGGTGTTACTCAATGAATCCTTCAGCCTTCATCAGTATCTGCTTATGGCCGGTATGATCTTGACCTCACTATTACCCCAGATAATTCAACTAATCAGAAATAGAAAGCCTGAAATCGTCGCAGTTAAGACGCCCTGAGATTAAAGTAGGATAACTCACCAGCCTCCGTATCTATGGGGGCTGGCAAATTTAAACTCTGCCTGATTTGAAATGACTCACTAGCTATAGAGACACAAAAATTCAGCACTACTCCCAAGCTTCATCACTTTACTCCCCCCCCCTCAAATGTTGATATTTCTGAAACTCTGAGTTCCAATGTTACTAACTGTCAACATTAGTTAAATACGCTATAATCCGCCTTTGTTTTTAAAAAGTTGTAAATATGCTTTGTTTTTTATAAAAATGAAGCAGCCCCGTGACAGACAAACACCGAACATACGCACAGTTACTCAGATGTTGGATACAATAATGACGATTTACCGCAGCTGCATCATGCTAGTTATCATGGCCATCACCAGCCTAACGGTGCAAGCCGAGGACTCCCTCGTTGAGAGTCGGTTGAAAGATGAACTTTTAACTGCCGAGCTCCCCTTCGTTCTCACGCCCCATAAGGTGAACTATATTCTGTTTGCCACCTATAACAACAATCCGAATATCGAGCCCTTTCTGGAAGAAGCCGAACAACAGGGCTTTGACCCGGTGATCGACAACGTCGAGGCTAAGTTTCAAATAAGCTTTAAGTTTCCCTTGATGTACAACGTATTCGGAGACAATGGCCATCTGTTTGTGGCCTATACCAACCAATCTTACTGGCAGGTCTATAACAAAGACATCTCCTCACCCTTTCGTGAAACTAACCACGAACCCGAGATCTTCATGCTGTTCAATAACGATTGGGAGATCGCCGGCATGACCAACTCCTTCTGGGGCGTCGGTGCCGTGCATCAGTCTAATGGTCAACCTCAAGGCCGCTCCCGCAGCTGGAACCGCATCTACGGCACTATGGTTTTTGATGGTGGCCCCTTCGCTCTGCATGGAAAGCTATGGTGGCGTATTCCAGAGGATGAGAAGGAGTATCCAGAGGATCCCCGTGGTGATGATAATCCGGATATTGAAGACTATATGGGTAACTTCGAACTCTCAGGCGTCTATGGTCTGAATGACCACAGGTTTACCATGATGCTGCGTAATAACCTGTCATCGCCGAACTATGGCGCGATAGAGCTGACATGGAGCTATCCGATAATAGGTAACTTGAGAGTCTATACCCAATATTTCAATGGTTATGGTGAAAGCCTTATCGATTACAACGCCCACACCCAGCGTATCGGCATAGGTGTCTCGATTAACGATATTCTCTAACCAGACACAAAGACCTCAGACAGATAGGCCGAGACACCTGTATCTTACAGTGTCTCGGTTATTCAACTTTATTTAATACCATCAACCGAACAGATATTGATGGAGATGGGTATCACTGAGCCACGGTGACCTTTTCAATCACTATCGGATCTCGTGGCACATCGTCGTGACCGGCGACACTGGTGGTTTTGACCTTCTCTATCTTCTTGATGACATCCATACCTGCGGTGACCTTGCCAAACACGGCATAGCCCCAGCCCGCATTGGTGGTGGCGGTATGGTCAAGGAAACTGTTGTTGGCTAAGTTTATAAAAAATTGCCCGGTGGCGGAGTGCGGTGCATCGGTGCGCGCCATGGCGATAGAACCGACGACATTCTTCAAGCCTCTGTTGGCTTCGTTGACGATACCGGCACGAGTCGGCTTCTCATCCATATCCGCCGTCAGACCGCCGCCTTGCACCATAAAGCCTTTGATCACGCGATGAAATATCGTACCTTCATAGAAACCGTCCTCACAGTATCTCAGGAAATTTTTCGCACTAACCGGGGCATGCTCAATATCGAGCTCTATGGTGATATCACCAAAGTTGGTTGTAAAAATAATCATATAAATTGCCGCTTTAGTTAATCATCGGGCCCATGTTCTGAACCCATTTGAGGTATAAAATAAGATCAAACTTTAACGGCTTTCAACCTTTATCACCACCTCAATGTTGGGCCTCCTTACCTGCACCATCCAGAAGGGATATACCGAATGTAGCGTTACTCAAATGTAATGACACTGAAACGTAAAAACCGACAGATTGATACCAGTTCGTGATTAAGGTAACGTTAATACGATAAACCTTGAGGTTCATCAATATTTTATAGGGGGCTGATGTGGTAATTTTTGCTCTCTTTCTAAGCATAGAGAAGATTTAATGAAATCGATTCGCCCCTTAGGAGGCAGAATAGCCTCACCGTTCACTACGTTCCTGCTACTTTTAGGCATTCTGTTTTCCCCATCGATATTTGCCAGCACATCTGGAAGCCCTGGGCAGGTATTGGACTTAACCGCCACCACAGCAGGTTATCTCGCGGTCTTTATTTTCGCCTTCTCTTACCTGTTAGTCATGGGAGAGGAGGTGATTCATCTGCGAAAATCTAAGCCAGTACTGGTCGCGGCGGGGCTTATCTGGGGCATAATCGGTTATATCTACGTACAACATGGTATGTCAGAGCTATCAGAGGCCGCCTTTAAACATAACCTGCTGGAGTATGCCGAGTTATTACTCTTCTTGCTGGTTGCCATGACCTATATCAATGCCATGGAGGAGCGCCGACTGTTTGATGCACTGCGAGTCTGGATGATCGGACGTGGCTTTAGCCTTAGAACGGTGTTTTGGCTAACGGGTTTTATGTCATTTTTTATCTCTCCCATCGCCGATAACCTGACCACGGCCCTGCTTATGTGCGCCGTAGTGATGAAGGTCGGGGGGATCAATCACAAGTTTATCTCCTTAGCCTGTATAAATATTGTCATTGCCGCTAACGCAGGCGGTGCGTTTAGCCCCTTCGGTGATATCACCACCTTGATGGTATGGCAAAAAGGCGTCGTTCAATTTTCGCAGTTTATTGACCTGTTTATCCCGTCACTGGTGAACTACATCGTTCCCGCGACCATAATGAGCCTGTTCATTGTTAATCGCACCCAAAAGGCTCAAGAAGATGAGGTGATCATGAAACGCGGCGCTAAACGGATCGTCGCTCTGTTTTTACTCACTATAGCAACCGCAGTCTGCACTCATACCTTCCTGGGGCTGCCTCCGGTACTTGGCATGATGACAGGGCTCGGCTTCCTGCAGTTTTTCGGTTTTTTCCTGCGCATGACATTCGATAAGTCGGTGGCAAAAAAACGAAAACAGGCTGAAATAGCTCAAGACGATAAACGCCTTTCCTACTTGGGGCACGTGGTACCTTTCGATGTTTTTTCACGCATATCCAGAGCGGAATGGGACACCCTGCTATTTTTCTACGGCGTGGTATTGTGCGTCGGAGGGCTAGGCTTCATGGGCTACCTGAGTCTGGTATCCGAAGCCATGTACACACATTGGGATACCACCTACGCGAATATCGCCATCGGCGTCCTATCGGCCATAGTCGACAACATTCCGGTGATGTTTGCCGTATTGACTATGAACCCGGATATGGAATTAGGCCAGTGGCTGCTGGTCACCTTAACCGCCGGGGTTGGCGGTAGTCTGCTCTCGATTGGCAGCGCGGCCGGTGTGGCCTTGATGGGGCAAGCCAGAGGCATCTATACCTTCGCGGGTCACCTTAAGTGGACCCCGGTCATCGCACTGGGTTACGCAGCGAGTATTATGGTGCACCTCTGGCTCAATGCATCCCTGTTTTAATCTGGTTTTAACAAGAGACCCCGCAAACTTCAGGATTGCGGGATTCACAGAGATAGCGAATAACGGCTAATTGAGTCGTTATACGCCCCGCAAAATATGCATTTGAAAATATCAACTTTTCTCATTATGATAAATTTAAATTATCATAATGAGCTAACCCTTTATGCTGAATCCACTCTGGCTGAATACCTATAAAACCTTAATAGACCTTGGCCACTTCACCCGAACGGCAGAGAAACTCCACATGACACAGCCCGGTGTCAGCCAACAGATACAGAAGCTGGAAAACGCCTGTGGTCACTCGCTAATCAAGCGAGAGAAGAAGAGTTTTGAGCTCACCGAACAGGGAAGGCAGGTGTATGAATATGCACTTAAGCTCGCCGAAGATGAAGCGAACCTGATAGAGACACTTGGCTTCGACAACCCCTATGCGGGACAATGTAAACTATCTTGTTCGGGATCGCTGGCATTGCAGCTGTATCCGGCACTTCTTTCACTGCAGCAACAACATCCCGAATTGAGCGTTCAGCTGGAAGCCGCGCCCAATCAGAAAATTTTACATGATCTTCAATCCGGAAAAATCGACTTAGGCATAGTGACCCACACCCCAGCTAACACTCTCTATAAAAGCACAGTCATAGGTGAGGAGACCCTATGTTTAGTGCTGCCAAAAAATTATGAAAATAGAGAGTTAGGCCCGGAGCGACTCATCGAGTGTGGACTCATAGATCATCCGGATGCGAAACATTACCTGTCACTTTATTTCGAGCATTGCGGAGATAAGGCCTTAATCGAGATCAATTCAGATGACCTGCCTAAGTCCGGTTATATCAATCAGGTTAATCAGATACTGCTGCCCGTTGCGAAAGGACTTGGCTTTACCGTGCTGCCCGAAAGCGCGGTCAAAAACTTCCCTCAAAGAGATAAGCTCTATATTGCAAAAACGGCCAAACAGGTGAAAGAAACCCTATATCTGGTGCAGAAACGTAACCGAAGCTTACCCAGTCGCTATCAAACTGTCTGCCAATCACTGCGCGATATTATTTAGCTATGCGAGTTCATTTTTAACTCGCATAGCGACTATTGATTATCCGCCAGGGCTCGTAATTGATTAAGCGCGTCTACCGAAAAACCCTCATCATAGAAATACACGATCAAACCATTGCTATCGAGTAAGACGACTCGGGCATTGTTGGGATTATCATTCCCCGTAAAGGCTTGCACCCTTTCGCCATCTTGATACACAGTGATCACCCCTTTCCACAGTGATTTGGGAATACCTGCGCGCATTCCATTATTAATCGTGGTACTGAACATTCTAGGAAATAACCCTTGAATGGTTGGGATTTCATACACATCCAATTTAGTCTGGGTCATATCTAACCCTATTAACCATCTGTCGATATCAAACTGTGAATCTTGCTTATAGCCAATTAACAATAACGATACTTTGCCACTTAAGTCGGCAGGCAGATTGACCAACTCTTGCTCCAATGATTCCCCCACCACAGAGGGGAATACTTGACCTGAAATAGATTGATTAGGATAAGAGCTACTGCACCCAGTAATAAAACAGACCATCAAGCCCAATAACATGCCTCGCATAGACGCTTCCTTATAACTACATAACTTGTGACAACAAACTTAGATATTAAACTTCAATACGTTGAGCTAATGATTATGGTTCATTTTTTATAGAATATCTTCGGCACAAATATTCAATCAATCACAGTAAACAGCAAAGGGACTCTCTCATCACCGATACATTAGAGCCATAACTATTATGACAAGGTCATGGCCCTATTGTTTGCAGACATTTATACCTTATATAACTTAATTTCCTGCTCCAATGAATCGGCTAAATCTTTAAGCGCCCCAGCCTGCCTTGCCGCCACTTCGGCCTCCAGCGCCATCTGAGTAGATACCTCCTGAACGCCTTCCGTGTTACGGCTGATTTCAGCAGTCACATTAGATTGCTCCTCCGCTGCAGAGGCTATCTGGGTGGCCATATCACTAATTTCATTAATTTGGCTGGCAATACTCGCAATACTCAGGCCAGCATCATCGACATCCTTAACGCTGGTATTGGCTAAATCATGACTTTGAGACATCACCGTTACCGCCTCTTTAGTCGTCGACTGCAGCGTTTCAATCATCGCCTGGATCTCTTCAGTGGAAGTATGAGTACGCTGGGACAATACCCTTACCTCATCGGCAACGACGGCAAATCCTCGCCCCTGCTCACCGGCGCGAGCCGCTTCGATGGCCGCATTTAATGCGAGTAAGTTGGTCTGTTCTGCAATCGAGCGAATCGTAGCCAGAATTGAGCTTATCTTGTGTGAATGGCCGTGCAAATCTTGGATAATGTCTACCGCACTGTCGACTTCGCGTGCCAGATTTCCGATTGATGCTTGGCTTTGGCCGACTTGCTGCTGACCCGATCCCGTTAACCCTACCGCTTGTTCTGCGGTTTTGGCCGTATGCTCGGCATTACCGGCAATCTCCTGAGTGGCGCTGGCCATTTCCGTTACTGCGGTGGCTACCATGGCAATTTCATCTTGCTGCTGTTTAATATCTTCGCTGCGCTGCACAGCAGAGTTCGCCGTATCGGCTGCAGAGCCATTAAGTTCCAGGGTAATTTGGCGTAGATTTGAAACCATAGAATGCAGACGTGACACGAATCGATTGAAGTTTTCGGCCAATTTCCCAACTTCATCGTCTGAATTGACTTCAATACGCACAGTCAAATCCCCCTCTCCGTTGGCGATATCGGCTAACGCATCAGATACCGTATTTAATTCCCGTAGCTGACGAGTCACAAGCCATGCCGTAAACAGGGAGACAAAAATGAGAATCCCGGCACCGATCAATACCATTTTTAGCATCATAGAATTGAGTGGTGCTTCAAGTGTGGCTTGATCCATCACCAAGGCAATGACCCAACTGGTATTGGGCACCGCAGTCACCGCAACCGCCATGTCATTGCCGTTTTGATTAGTAAAGAAAAAGCCTTCTCCAGCTAATACAGTAGAGAGACTGTTAGCATCAAACCCTGTACCGAGTTCAGATATAGGCTTTAACTGCATCTGTTCATTTGGGTGGGCGACAACAAGCTGATTACCTGTATCGAGCAAGATGGCATAACCATTACCCGGCACAGATATATTAAGTACATCTTTTACCAGCTGACCCAGAGCTAAATTCGAGGCTGTCACCCCAATAATTTCCCCGCCCCTCATCACGGGCTCAGCCAACGTCACAACCAAAGTTTGCATGGTATGGCTGACATAAGGCATGGTCGTTATAGCGCTTTGGGCCGCGAATGCTTCTTTATACCAACCACGGGTGCGAGGATCATATCCGGCCTTATTCAAGGACGGATCATGGCGCTGCATCACCCCTTCGCGCGAGCCATAATAACTTAAGCCAAATCCACCAGAAGCTAAGGCCTGCTTAAGGTGTGCCACC
>Ga0209379_10002549_pt1 | contig 11015 bp, 10 predicted proteins | sample tdDd001_FD_187124 | JGI IMG/M metagenome (GOLD analysis project Ga0209379, IMG submission 187124) | Marine sediment microbial communities from the Atlantic coast under amendment with organic carbon and nitrate - tdDd00.1 (SPAdes)... | ecosystem: Environmental > Aquatic > Marine > Coastal >...
ACAAAGAAAAAGGATAGCAAGTATCCTTTTAATATTTCTTATATTCATCTTCTTCTTTTTTCTCGACAGAACGATCATCAATTTGCTTAAAAATGATTATAATTATCCCACATACAATTAAGACAAGACCTAATTTTATTATAGCTGGTGCTGGACTGATCAAAAGTTGAATCAAACCATATCCGACCAATATTATGAATCCCATTACAATTGATATGTAGCCAATTTTACTCATTCTTAGCTTTCTCCTTCTTAAACTCATCTTTAGCTATTCGCATTTGCTCAATTACAGAATCATTTAGAAACTTCTCTTGTTTAATCACTGGGTTTTTCAGAGCAAGACTAAACCAATCCATCGCTTGTTTGAATCTGCCTTCTCGTCGATTAAGTTCACCTAATAAATACAGAATGGTTAATTCTTCTCTTGGATTATCATCTAGGTTTTCTTTTGAATAAGCTGCTTCATAAGATTCTCTTGCATGTAATGCAAACTTCTCTTCTAGACCATTTTCTAGACCATGATAGAACCAACTTAAGCGTAAACAGGTTTTAGCAATAACACTCAAATTATAATGTGTCAGATTGTAATTAAGTAGCGCTAATTTATGTGCTTCAGCTGCATCATTAATTGATCTTTCTTGACAGAAATCTTTTGATTTCCACTTAGATGAAATCTTATCTTTAATAACTTGTTTAGCTGCTTCATTAACATCTTGAAAATCACTCTCGAATCTTGCATGTCCGCAGTTAGGACATACATCAACACCGTAAAAAGTTGGATTATCATTTTCATATTCAGCTCTAAAGTCAGTATCTCTTTTAACCACTTTAATACTTTTGGATTTTACTTTTTTTGTTGTGAACTTATGATCACATACAGGACAAACTATATTTTTATCAAATAAATAATCGCTCATGTTATCCTTTCATTTGACGCCAATTCAGACTAATGACATCTCCACTTTTAAGCAAATCTGTATAATTTGCCTTTACACCATTTAAGGTCAGTTCTAATATACCTTGTGGTCTACTTATATCAAATTCAATGTGATCAAATATATCAACAAAAATCATCTTTCTATTAATGTTTCTAATAGATACAGTTGATCCATTAACAATAATATCATAATCATATGTTATTGTTTCAACAGGTTTTTCCTCAACTTCTGTTTGAATAATAACATCTTCTAACTCTATTTCATCTAAAACAGTTTCACTTATTATGTCTGTCAGTACAGGTTTGGTTTCAAGCATCCTAGTTCTAATGATATCATCTGATTGCAAAAGACGGTCAGGTGTTACTTTTTCACCATTAACATATGTCTCTACACTTTCAATATCCATCCCTTTAAAAGTCAGTAAGTCTTTTACTGTTCTGAGTTCATCACATTCAATCTCATCACCACTTTGAACGTGTTGATCTAGAGATACTGATAAATCGTTGACCTTAATATTTAATTTACTCTTTAATCGCTCATCATTAAAGATGAAATCGAAAGGCTGTATTAAATCCTTATATAAAAGCCTTGCATCCTCACCTTTAACACCTGCTTCTACGTGAATAACATCCTTATTCTTCAAACTGTGATCAAGACTTGTTAAAGAACCATTAACATATATTCTTGCAGGTACACCGTAACCACCTTTAATAACTCTACTTTTATCATTTAGAGTGTAAGCTAAAGATTGACCTCTTTCAGGTAATAAGGCTCTTGCATTATAGCCCACTAAAATTAAAGCATCCGAAACATTTAACTGTTTTGAGTTAAACAATCTAACCGATTTATCATTGACCATGATTTGTAAGAAATCATTCTCTTTCTCTTTAATTGCAGTAACACCAATTCCTAAAGGCGTAATAAACTCTGGTCCTGTTAAAGCCTGCGTTTCAAATGTAACCTTATCTAAACTTTCTACAGGTTTGATCACAACTCGTTCTTTTGGTAACTCCAATTCTGCAGCCAAGAAATCTGTAAATCCAGGTACCTGGCATCCTCCACCAATACAAAAGACTGCACTTGGCGCTTTATCATTAAACTCTAAGATCTGTTTAGCAACCATTTCAGCTGTTTCGATCATTCTCCCTTGAATTGGAGCAACAATTTCCTCAGTACTTTTAGTGTGTGACATACCAATAATGTCAACAAACTCATGAGTATCCTTATGATTTAAACCTATTTTTAACTGTTCTGCTTGATCAAAATCCAACAAGAAATGTTGAGCGATTTCCTCTGTAAACTTATCACCTGCTGATGCAACCATACCAAAGGAAATAACACTCCCCTCTTTTGTAATTGCAATATCTGATGTCCCTGCACCTACATCAACTAATGCTAGGTTTAGGAGTCTCAGGTTTTGAGGAATAGCTATGTTTATAGCAGCAATAGGCTCAAGTGTCATATTTAATACTTCTAAACCGGCTCTATCAACAACTGTGTATAAACTATCTACTACTATGTGTGGTAAAAATGTAGCAATTAACTCAACACCAATATTATTACCTTTATGATCTTTAGGGTTTATATTCATAATACCATCAATATAGTAATTACAAACATTATATCCAACACAATAATATCTACTTTCACCCTTTCTACCATCAACCTCTATCTGACTTTGAGCCAATTGAATGGCTTCCATCTCAATATTATTGATAATTTCTTGAGTGATTTGCTCACCAATCTCTAATTCGCGTTCTACTTTTACTTTTTCTGTTTTAAGTGCACGACCAGCTGCTGCAATAGCTACATTTTTGAACTTTAGATTGTTTCGTTTTTCTAAAGCTTCTTTTACTTCTGTTACAACTTCAGTTACTTTTTGTATATCATGAATTTGACCATCATACATGGCTCTATCAGGGTGAGCTTTGATTTCATAATCAAGTACCCTATAATGATCTCCTTCTAGAATTGATACTACACCTACAACAGTTCTCGTACCTATATCTAATGAAAATAAAGCATCATTCATAAATTCTCCTCCTGCTGCTATTAGTATAACACATTACTTACCTTGCTTCTTATAATATTTACATAGTGTGACTAATGGACATCTATCACATTCTGGATTTCTAGCTTTACACACCCTTCTTCCATGGAAGATTAGTAGATGATGGGCTATATTCCATCTGTATTTTGGTATCTGTCTTTTTAAATCCTCTTCAATGATGGTAACATTTTCTGTTTTTGAAAAACCAATACGATTGGCCAATCGTTTTACATGTGTATCTACTGCCATTGAAGGTATATCAAATGCTACACTTCTCACAACATTTGCAGTTTTCCTTCCAACACCACTAAGTTTTGTTAACTCATCCATATCTGTAGGAACTTCACCATTATGATGTTCTAAAAGTGAGAGACTTAAATCATGTACATATCCCGCCTTTGAATTACTCAAGCCCAAAGTCTTAATGTATGATTTAATCTCCTGAGGTGTCAACTTAATCATATCTTCTGGTGTATTTGCCACTGGAAATAGAACCTTTGTTGCCTCATTCACCTTTAAATCTGTTGTTTGAGCACTTAAAACAGTTGCTATCAAAAGTTCATACGGACTTGTAAAATTCAACTCACATTCTGCATCTGGATGCATTTCATGAAGTAAATCAATTATTTTATTGGCTTTATCTCGTCTCATTCTGTCTCCAAAAAAATCCTAAGAAAACTTAGGATTTATAATTTCAAATTCTTTAGTTTATCTTTAAATAAACTACCAATTGTTGTTTCATGTTCTTCCTCTTCAAGGTACTCTGAAACATCAACTTCATCTTCTTCGTTTAAGGCTTTCATACTTAAGCTCATTTTTTGTTTTTCAGTATCAATACCTATGATCATCACTTGAATTTCTTGACCAATTTCTAAAACGTCAGCTGGTTTAGAGATTCTTTCCTCAGATATTTCAGACACATGTAAAAGTCCATCAATACCACTTTCTAATTCAACGAAAGCACCAAAGCTTGCAAGTCTAGTTACAGTACCTGTTACAATATCATCTTCATTATAATAAGCAGTTATGTCACTCCAAGGATTATCCTGTACGTCATTTAATCTTAAACCAATACGTTTTGATTCCTTATCTACTTTGATTACAGTAACTTCTACTCTGTCACCAACATTTACAACATCAGATGGATGTTTGATTCTCTTCCAAGATAACTCAGTAATATGAACTAAACCATCAGCACCACCAATATCAACAAAAGCACCAAAATCAGCAAGTCTAGTTACTGTACCAGTATATATTTGACCTTCAGTTAATGTATCAAATAATCTTTTACCTTGCGCTTCTTTCTTTTCAGCCAATAGTTTTTTTGCTGATAATACAACGCTATTTTTCTCTCTATTGTATTCTATAGCTTTTACTTCTAATTCTTCTCCTACATATGATTCCAAGTCTTCTACATAAGATAAAGCCAATTGAGAACCTGGTATAAACCCTCTAACACCTTTAAGTTCACAAGTTACACCACCCTTAATAGCTTCTTTGACCCTTACCTTAAATGTTTTGCCACCTTCAATACTGGCATCAAAATCATCCCATATCTTAACGTATTCTGCACGTTTCTTACTTAATAAAAGACTACCTTCTCCATCATTACCTAAAACAATAACAGTAATCTTGTCACCTTCTTTGTAATGATCCATCGGATTTATAGAGTGATCTTCTAACTCCTCAACCGTTACGATACCATCCATTGTACTACCTGTATTTACAAGTACCTCATCCTCGTTAACTGAGATAATTGTTCCTTCAAAAATTTCGCCTTTTCTTAATACCTTCATAGACTTTTCTATTTGGTCCATGTAGGCATCCATTGATTCTGTCATGAAAACCCTCCTTTAATTAATTATCAACATTATTATACACTAGAAAGACAAGCCTTTCCAATAATTTAATAGACTTTTGATATTTGCATTTTGATTCAAAATTTATTCACTTTCATGTCATTATAGGCATTTTCTTCCTTTTTCATGTATAATAAATAAAAGGGAGGTTTTCTTATGAAGAGATATATTGAACCATTATTACTTTTAACAATCGAAATATTATTTCTAGTATTTATCAGATTTGATCGTTCGATTATTTACTTGTTTGGGGCATTTACATTTGGTTACTTCTTTATTAGAAGAGCCATCAATCAAAACGAAGGGGTTATGAAGGCAAGAGGTCACAAGATTTTAGCAGGTAACTTTAGAATCAGTCCTTTTGATACACACACCCTACAAAAAGGTGTTGAACTAGAGAAGAAAGTTGGCAACGATCATTTAGAACCATTACAAGTCAAATGGGTTCATTTAGGTCTTTGTTTACTCAATGCTGCTGCAGTAGCACTGGTTATGCTAGACGTTTTACCATATTACTAAAAAAGATAGGTTACCCTATCTTTTTATTCGTTTGGAAATTTTCCTGTAATGGTAACTTCCGTTTTATCATTATCTGTTTTTATACTAATTGTCATTTCATATCCATCAGGATCATATCCTATAACCATATCCATGGAACTTGATTCTATAAGCTCAGTATCAATATAGAAATCAGAATAGAAGGAAATAACTTCTTCAACATTTTTATCTGTTTTATATGCTATCATAACATCTAATAGATAGTTTTCTGAATCAGTGTTCGAAGTATACATATAACCTTTCTCACCACCAATAGTTGGCATCCAGTTTTCGTCATACTCCTCAGGCCATGTAATAACCTTGTCTTCCTGTGATACCTTTATAAAAGTTTGACCTCCATATGCATTATCAGTCACACTTATATCAGCACCATTAATTAAGTCTGATACATTAAAAAAACCACCTATTGTACCTACCACTAAAATCACAACAATCAAAACTGCTGCTAAAGCGAAACGTCTTATTGATCTGCTCATTTTACTCTCCTTCAATTCTCGTAAATCATACATTTGCATTAAAGAAATAAACTATTTCTTCTAATTCAACTTTCTCATCCATTATAACGAGAACCTTTTACCCCCCTAGGTCACAATTTCATTTTTTTGTCTAAATGTGAAATTAAAGATTTAGCATTTCCATTTATAATACTTTCATCTATGTCATCTATAAATTCTCTAACATCCCTTTTACTATACTGGTGCTCTTTAAAATAATTGACCATATAATTCTCCACAATTGCAAACACATCTTCTTTTCTCTTCCGTAAAGGTGGCATGTTTAAACCTGCTAAAGGAATAACATCTTCTATCCCTTGTGGATTATAGGAAATCATACATAGGCATACTCTTATATCATACTTCCTATATTTCTTAGAGCCAATACGCCTCATTCTTTTATTCTTTAAAAACTCATAAAACCCCTTTTTTAATACAGGAGCAACACTGCCAATATTTTTGATTATGAGCAATCCACCTTGACAATCTTCAATTAATCCACTTTCTCCATTCTCCATTCCAAAAATAATCTTCTTCTGTTCTTTAACTGTTATTTGATTAAAATCGATTGTTAAACAAGGACCATAGTTTCTAGCACTATGTTGATGAATATATCGTGCTAGTGTTTCCTTACCAACACCCTTTTCTCCAAAGATTATGAAGTCTTGGTCGAGAATAGACAAATTATTTGCCAAGTTGATAATATCAAACCATTGTTTTGATCTTCCATATAATTTAACCTGATCTTTATCAAAGAAGCGAGGACCATGTCCATATAATATGGCTTCGTTTTCTTGGTTCACACCATGATAATTCAAAACCATATTTTCATACAGCCTAGTCATAGCAGTAGCTAGGGGGACAATATCCTTATTCACATTTTGATGCAAAAAAACAACAACAAAAGTACCTGAAAGTAATTGATTCTCATAAATAGGTACAGCAACAATACTTGTTTCATGTAAAGCCTTACTATAGTTTTCTGGACCATAAAGTAAAGTAGGTTTCTCATCCAACATGGCAATAACAGAAGCATTAGTGCCAATTTTAGACTCTGATGCATCTTTACTATATCCTATATGAGGAAATAATCTCTCATATTGATTAATGGGATTTATTATGTAATTAAGTTTATTTTGAGTATCATATATACACACATACCAGCCTATTGATTCTATTAAAGCACAAAAGAGCTGAACATCATCTTCTTGAACTAGGGATTTCAAATTATATTGATTAAGAAATTCTGGTTTTACTATGTTATCTGAATCAACTGCATAAACTGGGACACCTGCATTTTGACTTCTGATCCAGGAATGAAAAATTGTGGAATTAATCGTTTTATTAGCTTCGTCCAGGCGATTCGATTTAAAGTATTCCCAGTCCTTAACTAACTCCTTTATATGCTCCTCATTATTAACATACTTTTTATAGTATGTTACATCTTTTACCTCTTTTGAATCATTGGACACACGGTACTTAGAGTGAAAATCAAAACCAGCTACAATACGAACCAACCCCTTATGGTTATCACCATAACTTACTGGAATACCTGATGTTAGTAATATATCCAAGTCCCCATATATAGTTTTTCTAGATACACCAAAGTGATCGGATAGGTATTTTACTGTCACTTGCTCTTTATTGATTAATATCATAATCATTTCAATTAAACGGTTGATTCTCATCAAAGCTCCTCTCTTTTATATGTATCCATTTAATTCTAACAAAAAAAACTTTCATACACCAAATTTCTGATGATGAAAGTAATAGTCATTTTAATTCTACCAATTGTATCCTATAACCATTAGGATCTTCTATGAAGAAGAACTCTAAATGTGGATTAGGACTAAAAGGTTCCATGACAATCTTTATATTATTAGCTTTTAAATGCTCCAACATTTCTTCAACTGATTCTATTTGGAAGCCAGTAGAAGAATAATGAGTAAATGCTACATCCAGATCATTCTGATTACACATGAGTTCAAATTTTGTTTCTCCCTTTCCTAAAAAAGCAATTTCGTATCCTGGCATTGGTGTATATCTCTTGTCCAAACTTAAACCTAAGATTTTAGTATAGAATTCAACAGATTCATTCATATCTTTTACATATATTGATGTCCACAAATTATTCATTATAATACCTCCTAAATGCTATTTACCAAAAAAAGAATAGGCTAAACGCCTATCCCAAAACAAAATTACTAATAGACTGTCCAGGTGGTACAATGGGCAATACCTTTTCGTCCTTATCAATCACACATTCTATCAGTAATGGTTCTCTTTTATTTCTACTACTTAGTACTGTTTCTAGTTCACTAATTGATTTTACTTGATATGCCTTTACATTAAAGGCATGACTTAATCCAATATAGTCAATATCATCATCAATACAAGTCTCAGCATACCTTTCCTCTTGGAACATAGCCTGCCACTGCCTTACCATACCTAGGGTTCTATTGTTAAATAGAACAATTGTAACAGGTAACTTATATTTTGATACTGTGGCCAACTCATTTAAGTTCATTCTAAAACTTCCATCACCTGTGATTAATAAAGATTCCTTTTTCCCACAGGCAACACCAATAGCTGCACCTAAACCAAATCCCATAGTCCCTAAGCCTCCTGAAGTAATAAAGGATCTCGGGGTTTTAAACTTAAAATACTGAGCAGTCCACATTTGATGTTGTCCTACATCTGTAGAGACTGTAGCATCAGGATAATACTCATTCAACTTCTCAAGGATAAACTTAGGATGAAAAGCAGGTATTTTACCCTCTATTGGCTTATTTTGATGAATTGTAAACTTCCACTTATCTCTTTTTCTTATAGACAAATCACGTTCTATTTTTGTAAGTGTATCATTCAAATGACCCATGACAGTAAAATCAGCCTTAATGTTTTTACTGAACTCAGTCTTATCCACATCAATGTGAATCACTTTAGAGTTGGTAGAAAATGTTTTGGTATTACCTGTTACACGGTCACTAAATCGAGCACCTATAGCAATAATCAAATCACTGTTTGCAATCGCTAGATTAGTTTCAGGAAAACCATGCATCCCTACTAAACCTAATGATAAACCATGCTCTCTAGGAAAGGCACCTAAGCCCATCAAAGTATTTACAACAGGAATATCATTTTTAGTTGCTATCTTAAAAAGCATTTCTGATGCATGACCAAGCTTTACGCCACCACCAGCATAAATAATCGGTTTTTCAGCAGCTTCAATCATTTCTACAACTGTTCTTATCTCATTAGATTCAGCCAAGTCAAAAGCAGCTGTTTCAAACATAGAACCATCCTGATAAATAGTTTCTTGCAAGAAAACATCTTTAGGAACATCAATCAATACAGGGCCAGGTCTACCACTTCTAGCAATATGAATGGCATCATGTACTGCTTGTTCTAAATCTTCTACTTTCTTTATAAGCATGTTATGTTTTGTTATCTGGAATGTTATACCCGTGACATCAATTTCTTGAAAGGCATCTTTACCAAGTAAGCCACTTGGTACTTGGCCTGTAATAACGACCAGTGGTACTGAATCCATATAAGCTGTTGCTATACCAGTAATTGTATTTGTAGCCCCTGGACCAGATGTTGCAAAACAGACACCTACTTTACCAGTTGCTCTAGCATAACCATCAGCAGCATGTACCGCCCCTTGCTCATGAGCTGTTCTAATATGTTCAAATCCACCCATACGGTATAGTGCATCATATAAAGGAATAACTGCACCACCCGGGTAGCCAAATAAAGTATCTACGCCTTGCTTCTTCAAAGCTTTTAATAAAATTTCAGCACCATTATTCATTACTTTCTCTCCCAAATCGCTCCCTCTGCTGCGGAGCTTACACCGGTCCTATATTTTTCAAGATAACCGGGATAATTTTTTTCTACGACTTGATGTTGCTCTTTTCTCTTTAAAATTACATCATCCGAAACTTTTAATTCTAATCTGCCAAGAGGAATATCAATTTCGATCATATCACCTTCTTCTACAAAGGCAATTAAACCACCTTCATAAGCTTCAGGAGACACATGACCTATTGCAGCTCCTCTAGTACCTCCCGAGAAACGACCATCAGTTATTAATGCAACAGAATCATCTAATGCCATACCATTAAGGGCTGCAGTTGGAGTTAACATTTCTTGCATACCAGGTCCACCTTTTGGCCCTTCATATCTTATTACAAGAACATCTCCCTTCTTAACTTCCTTATTAAATATAGCAGTAGCACATGCTTCTTCAGAATCATACACGCGAGCCGGTCCTGACATCTTCAACATGTTTTCAAGAACTGCTGACTTCTTTACAACTGCACCGTTCTCAGCTAAATTACCAAAGAGGACTTGAATACCACCAGTCTTACTGTAAGCATCCTCTAATGACCTAATGACCTGTCGGTCTCTAACACGAACATTTTGTAATTTATCCTCTAGTTTCCCTTCTACGGTCTCTACTTGTAAATCTAGAAGAGGACTGAGGGTTATTAGTACACCATTGATACCACCTGCTGCATCTAAATCTTCCATATGATAAGGCCCTGCTGGAGATAACCTACAGATATTAGGTGTCTTACTACTGATCTCATTAATCTTGTTTAAGTCAAGCTTTACTCCAGCTTCATGAGCTATAGCAGTTAAATGAAGCACAGTATTTGTAGAACATCCTAAAGCCATATCTGCTACAAGTCCATTATTAAAGGCTGCTTCAGTTAATATATCTTTCGGTCTAATATCCTCTTCCAGAAGAGTCATAACTTTCATACCCGCTTCTTTTGCAAGTCTCATACGATCCATATAAACAGCTGGTATGGTACCATTGCCTGATAGACCTAATCCTAAGGCTTCTGTCATACAGTTCATTGAGTTGGCTGTAAACATACCAGAACACGACCCACAAGTTGGACAAGCATTATTTTCTATTGATAAGAGTTCCTCTTCATCAATCTTACCAGCTTTATATGCACCTACGCCTTCAAATGCTGATGTTAAATCAATTGGTCTTCCTGAAGATGTATACCCCTTTAACATAGGCCCACCTGATACAAATATTGAAGGTACATTAACCCTTGCTGCTGCCATTAACATACCTGGTACAGATTTATCA
>Ga0209379_10002550_pt1 | contig 11012 bp, 8 predicted proteins | sample tdDd001_FD_187124 | JGI IMG/M metagenome (GOLD analysis project Ga0209379, IMG submission 187124) | Marine sediment microbial communities from the Atlantic coast under amendment with organic carbon and nitrate - tdDd00.1 (SPAdes)... | ecosystem: Environmental > Aquatic > Marine > Coastal >...
TTTCTGAAATCCGGCGACAGAATAGATTGCTGGATTGAGGGTATTGGAACACTCAGCAATACATTTGGTGAGTGATTTGAAAATGTGGAGAACATCAACCATTGTATTGTCCATTGTCATAATTCTCATATTAGGAAGTTACATGAATAAAGTAAAAGAATGGGCTGACGATACGAGTGAATTTAACGCCGATATGACTGAATTGGATTCAAAAATCAGACGACTAACTGATCAAATTAGTGACCTGAGTCGTGAAAAAGAAGAAAGAAATGTTGAAGTTGAAAACTTGAAATATAAAGTGGCTGTAGGAAGAGGCTTTGCAGGCATGTATATGGATGACTTGAATATTGTATATGAATCACTTGGGTGTCCAATTTATAATGTTGAAAGTAAACAAGAACGGGAACTTGCTAATAGAGTCATTGCAAAGTTAAAGGAAGATAAGGATTATTCTGAGCAAAAGCTAGTGTCAATTGGACCTATTAGCCGTGATGAAGAGGACGTCCAGTTTATACAGTGTTTGATGTTTGATTATGTAGAATTAAAAAAATTAACGCAGTTAGTTGAAGAAGACGGAATGATTCCATTGAACTCTATAAGAGCATATACTGTAAAAGTGATAGAGTCGGGTGATGATCTTCTATATGAAGTTAATTAATGATACTAGCTTAAACAATAAAAGACAGTTTAATGAGGTGAAGCTGTGCGAATTGGTGCCTTTTCAAAACATAATAATGTGAGTATCGAAACTATTCGCTATTATATGGAACTAAGCCTTATTGTTCCAATAAAAAAAGGTGGACAGTACGAGTTCAACACATTATGTCAGCGTGATTTTGATCGAATTATCGTTTTTAAAAATATGGGCTTCACTCTGAATGAAATTAAAAGAATCTTTCATTTTAGTGCACTATCCAGAATGCATGACAATGAGGAACGTGTCTATTTCAAGACGTTCTTTGAAAATAACCTTGAAAAGATTACTAAGGAAATTGAACGCTTAAAGTTGGCTGAAGAGTTGATTCATAAAACATTATCTGACTTAGATATGAGCGACAAAGCAATAAAATCCATAATAGGTATTCCCCTTCGGATACTACATTTGTTGGCATGCCCTAGTTGTAATGGTGATTTGATGCTCAAGCAAGGTCAGGTGCAAGACAACAAAATAATCGATGGCGTACTGGCGTGCTCTTGTGGTGAAACGTATGAGATTGTAAATGGGATATTATGCGTTGATGCAAGCCATATGGATCTTCATTACGATTTAGGCAAAAATATACGTGTTGAGTATTATGACTCGACCTCACCGGAATATATTGAAAAAATCTTTGAAGCGTCACGTTGGATGGAAAGTGTGATTGATTTAAATCTACCTCAAGAGGGGATAATTTTTCTTGAACCTGGTATAGGGACGGGCTATGCATTGAGTCAGTGTATGAACACAATCCCCAAAAACTCTGTGTACTTTGGAGTTGATCATAATTTGAATCGTTTAGAAAATACAAGAGACTACCTTCAAATGAGTGAGATGTCTTTTGATTTGGTTCTTATTGGATCGGATTTTATGAGAATTCCTCTAAAAGATAAAGTGGTGGATGTTGTGATGGATATGAGCGGTTCTTCTAATCGGGCATTTGATTCAAGTGAGTTCTTAATGAATGATATAGATCGATTTTTAAAGCCGAGAGTGGAATATTACGGAATGCACATCATAAGTGATTCGTTTAAGCCTGAAACACTTCCGCTTGATCAACAAGAGCTATTTTGCATTGAGAATATTCGAAAACATATTGAAAGCCTCGCGATCTCAATACTTTATGAATTTGAGACAGGTAAGGTTTTTGATGGTGGACCCCATGAGGATTTTATGGAAATGGTCAATGGTACGTGGACTTATTGTTGCTATGGAAAACGCGGGGAGTAAGTTTAATATCTCTTCGACTATGTTGATGATCTAAAACGTGGGGCATACCCCACGTTTTTTATTTTTTGTATGGATTATTATCAAATTGCAGTATTGACCTTTAGTGCACCCCACTTGATAACCTTAGATTAAAGAGGAGGGTGTGGTATGAAAAATAGAAATATGAACATTTTCACGGCAGGACGTTTGGTATCTCTACTAGGCACATATATGTATCAGTTTGCAGCGGGTCTTTATGTATTAAAACTCACAGGCTCAGGCGTGCAGTTTGCACTAACTTTAATTATGGGGACATTACCACGGGTTATTGCTGCGCCATTCGCAGGTGTATTGGCAGATCGATGGGATAGAAAAAAGATTATTGTTACCTCGGATATTATCAGTGGTTTAACACTGTTACTCACCGTATTTATGGTGGGAAGCGGTTCGGTTTCAGTCGCACTTATTTATGTGTCGACGATTATTCTTACAACGTGCAACACATTTTTCGATGTTTCAATAGAAGCGGCAAAACCCAGCTTAGTAGAGCTTGATCAACTTGAAAGACTCAATTCGATAAGCTATGGAATTCACGCGTTAACATCAATTGCGGGCCCAATTTTAGGTGGTGTTGTCTACGCACTTATAAGCTTTAAGTTATTTATAGTTCTTAATGGATTGTCATTTATATTTTCAGGGATCACTGAGATGTACTTAAAATTTGATGATTCCATGAAACTTGAGTCGGTTGATGATGATTTTAAAACTGCACTTTTAGGTGGCGTGGCGTATTTGAAAGAGAATAGATTTGCAGTGGCACTCATGAGTTTTTCAGTGAGCATCAATTTCTGCTTAACGCTGTCGATTACAGTCCCTATACCTTATCTGTTCAATACAATACTTGATATGAGTTCAAGGTGGGTTGGTTTAGTAAGTGCAGGTTTTCCAGTGGGTTACCTGATTGGAACGGTGTTGATTAATTTTAGACGTGTAGAGAATCGTGGATTGGTTTTTATTCGTGGTGTATGGATTATCTGGTTTTCAATGGCCATTATGGCAACTCTGCTTATTCTGTTCAAAGGACTAGATGATACTCTACTTGCAAGCTTATTTGCAGTGATGCTTGCAGTGATAGGGGGTGCAATTGCATACATCGATATTCCACTGATGACATTTCTTCAGACAGCTATTCAAAATGATGTCAGGGGCCGAGTGTTCAGTATTATGACCATGGTTTCGCGCCTTGCAATGCCCTTTGCAATGCTTCTAGCAGGCCAATTCATTAATCTATATCATCCTATGTATTTGTTAGTAACAGGTGCTGTACTTTACTTGATTGTAATTCTTACAGTAGTAAGAACAGTTTACTTCCAAGAATACATTAAAACCAATCATATTAAAGTCAAGGCCATACCAGTTGAACTGTAATCTGTATCATAATTTCACAGAAAATTTAACTGATGATTATTTACATGGTTAAAACGATGACATTTGACTCCCGGTCGTATAAAATATATTTGACTAGAAATGCAGACATAATATTCGGAGGGACTCAGATGAAATCGTTTAAAATGGCATATACAATTTCAGCCATGATCGTATTAATTTTATCCATAGCAGTAGTCATCATATTGGAGTTGCCGATATATTTAGGTATTTTATCGACGCTCATATATATGGTCCTATTATCGATGTTTCGAGGTTATGATTTCGGGATTATCATGGGTATGATATTGAGAAAGATGCGAGCGGTAGATTATGTTGCAGGCATGATGCTTATGATAGGTGGACTTGTTGCAATCTGGATGCAAATTGGGACAATACCATCATTGATATATTTTGGATTCACATATTTGGCTGATTTCAATTTAGTTCTAACAGCTTTTGTGATTTGTATGATCATGTCATTAATGATCGGATCAGCAATTGGGACTCTGAGTACGATTGGTGTTGTTTTTCTAGCGATTGGTCAAGGGATCGGTATTCCATCTGGCCTAATGGTTGGAGCAATAGCATCTGGTGCATATGTTGGAGATAGGATATCTCCTCTTGCCAGCGGTGGAAACTTAGCAACTGCAGCTTCGGGGAGTACCCTTACCGAAGTATTGAAGAAAATGATGAAATCGAACATACTTCCGATATTAACTGTTGGTATAATGTATTTCATAATTGGGAATAAATATACTTTAGACTCAGAATCCGCAAAAACACTAGAAGTGGTGACATCGGCCATTGCCAAAACATTTGAATTGAACCTGATTGTCGTACTCCCTTTAATTGCACTGCTTGTATCTATACTTGTATTTCGTCTTGGAATAATAAAATCACTGGGAGTGGCTACGCTGCTGAGCGCTGGTATCGCGTTATTCGGTCAAGGCCATGAGACGATAGGCTTGCTAAGCAATTATATTTCTGGTTACTCGACTCAAGTGCCTGAGCTAGCTTCGTTAATTCGAGGTGGTGGTATAAATTCTATGTGGACAGTGGTGTTGGCTATTCTGTTTTCAGCGGGTATTAATGGGATTTTAGAAGGAACCAATATGATTAATCCACTGCTTGATCGTTGGATTGGTGTTTCTAAGTCGCCTGGTAAGCTTGTACGGAAGACCATTTATACATGTGTTGTTGTAACTGTATTAACATGCAATCAAAGCTTGACGGCTCTTCTTACAGGCAGTTACTTTGCGGATAAATTTGAAGCTTGGGGATTTGAAAGATCAGATCTTGCCAGAGTCATTCTTGACACAGGAATTGTCATTGTCGCATTAATACCTTGGAATGTGAATGCGATTTTCTTTAAATCAATTACAGGCGTTTCTACAGTTGAGTATGCACCGTATGCATATTACCTGTGGTTGGTTCCATTTGTAACGATCATAAGTACACTTTTCATGAAAGATAACGTTGAAAGCCTCATTAAACAACAAATCAAATCTACGTAGTATTTTTACCATTTGCATAAATAATCTAGGTTTAGATTAGTAATCTACGATTAGGGGTATAAAACTTTGTAGTTGTGTTGTTGGGAGGTGGATTTATGAAATTAAAAAGTGGTATGGAAGCTCCTGAAATAGAAGTTCCGGACTATATGGAAAATCCATTTACACTGAGTAAATTAAAGGGCCGACGTGTGATGTTGTCTTTCTACAGATATGCAGGATGCCCATTTTGCCAACTGCGTTTTTCAGAACTGGTCGATCGGTATGGAGCGCGTGATAACATTCTTTTGGTGGCTGTTTTTCAATCTCCAAGTGATTCTATTCGCGAACATGCTGCGGGTGTTGAATCACCAGTAAGTGTTATTGGTGACCCTGGTGAAAGACTGTATAAAATTTATGGTGTAGACTATGGTATTAGAGCGTGGGTCATTGGGATAGAGAGTCTTTTTAGATTCTTTAAAAGCTTACGTAGGGGTAATAAATGGGGAAAAACTGAAGGTCACTCTGATCGGATTCCTGCCGATTTCCTCATTGATTCAGATGGGATACTCAGGCATGTTTATTACGGAAAACATATGGATGACCATATGCCCGTGGAATGGATAGACAAATTTTTAGAGCTGTAATAATAACTTGAAAATATGAAACATTAAAAATGGCCCTTTCTTAATATAAGAATGGGCCATTACGATTTCAAATTAGTTGGTCTAAATCTTGATTAGTTTTCTGGTAAAAGATTTCTCTCCATAAACAACCAAGGGCTTACATTTGTCTTATAGTGAGACATTGTCCAGTGAAGGTGAGGACCTGTTGAGAATCCTGTAGAACCTACCGTGCCAATAATATCACCTTTTTGAACCTTAACACCGGAATTCACATTTAAACTGTCCATGTGGAAGTAGATACTGAATATACCGTACCCATGGTCTATAACAATAGTATTTCCAGTGAGTATGAGAGACTTAGACAGCTTAACAAGGCCACCGTTAGGTGCAACAATATTTGTGCCACGTGGTGCTGCAATATCAATGCCTGAGTGTCTGTAAGAGGTTAGAGAACCATTAACATATCTCATCTCCGCAAATTCTGTACTGATTCGACCTTCAACAGGCTGAATAAAAAGACCGTCCCATAGTTTTTCGGCTACAGATTCATCTCTAGTGGGTGTGAAGAACTTTGCGTATTCAGCATACGCTTCATCATTCTTGGTGCTGCTTTCAACGTTTTTATCAATTGTTAAATATTGTTTATTGAATACTTTATCTGCTATTTTGACAGGGTATTCTTTTGTATAGGTTGCTCCAGTTGTGTCTTCAACCACCAATGTTAATGTATAATCGCCAACTTTAGCCCAATAATTCATAGCTAAGAAACCAAAGTATCTATCATCTGATTTCCATAGTCTGAAGTTTTTTGATAATGATTGTTCAATACGCGGTGTTTGGGTTTCGTCAATATTAAAAATCTCAATGACTATAAAATCTCCTGCTGTTGCAGTTGTTTTATCCATTTTTAGTTCGGGCACCAAATTCATATCACCATAAAAAGTCAGGATGGATTGTCCATAAGGATCATTGCTGCCTTCTTTACTCCAGTGACTGGCAACTTCATAGCGAATGAGGCCGTTTCTTATTAAAGGCATAAATGAACCATTTTCAATAGTCTCTTCATGAATAAGCTGAGTCCCTTTGTAGGCCTTTAAGGTGAGAAGGTCAGACGGCTTTTCACTAAATACTTCAATAGAGTGCCCCTGTTTTAGTGGAATTGTAGAATCAATTTGGTCAACGGCGGTCTGCTTTTTCTTACTCTTCTCAGTGCCATTAGCAAGAGAGAAAGTCCACTCTGACTCAGAAATTTTTGCAGGTATAGTCATTGTGCTATAAGCAAGTTGCAGTGAAGGCGCACTTGTTTCATAGAGATCATAGAATCCGTTCATACTGAGTAATGACTTTACTTGTTCATCAAGCGCAGTGTAGACTTTTTCATCCTCATGAGTTCTAATATCAAGTATTAGGGCATCAAGATTAACGGACAAATCATAGCTTAATATTTCACCGCGATCAGTGATGACATCAAGCAAGTAGTAGTCGAGATCAGAATCTGCTTCAAGTCGAGGTTCATCAGATATCGAAAGGTTATTGAGTATGTCAATAATTTGTACAATCTCATCTTTATTCTCAGGATAGTAAGTATGTTCTGGAGTGCTTGTAGAATCCTTATAAATATTTATTTGGATAACGTCAGTGCTGTCAATGTTCTGCCCTTGATACCATACAAATGCGCCAAGCGCAGTTGAAAGCATTAAGACAAGTAATAGTAATTTTTTCATGTCATGTCCTCCTTGGTTGTAAGAGTAGTATAACACTTGAACTTGTCTGAAATAAGTACAGATGTATTAAAATTTGGTTTCAGATTGGAAGCAGAGTTGGATGATGACCAAGAAATAGATTGTAATTTAGTCATATACCAATAAATCATCAACTGTGATATGATGAGGGACATATATGAGGTGATGAAGATGATAAATATGATCGTTGCAATTGGCAAAAATCGAGAAATCGGAAGGGCCAATCAACTGCTTGCAAGTATACCAGAGGATCTAAAACAATTTAAGGAAAAAACATCAGGGAACATTATAATCATGGGTTACAACACCTATGAATCTTTACCGATGGGTGCGCTTCCTCAGCGTGAAAATATCGTTATTACACGTAAAAGTATAGATATTCCCGGTGCTCATGTTGTTGGAAGTATTGATGCGGCGATTGAGAAAGCTGTAGATTTAAGGGATGACCATGAAGTATATGTCATTGGAGGCTCATCAGTTTACGAGCAGTTTTTACCACATGCAAATCGACTTTATATAACACATATATTTGAAGACTTTCATGATGCAGACACGTACTTTCCTAAAATAGATCATAATTGGCAATTGGAAAGCATTAATGCAGGCCGTGAAAATATTGACCATGATTTTCCGCATGTGTTTGCAGTCTATGATCGAAAATAATTATTAAGTTTAGATTTTTTAAAGTCATTGGAATAACAGCCAATGGCTTTTTCTATTTGCATTGATTTAGAAAAATGGGTATAAATTGTAACGTTGTTGGACACGAAACATACACAGCATTGGTGTATAATGTAAACGAGAAACTTACATAATAAAAGATTTGAAAGGAGTTACCAATGAAACACACAGCAAAAGGAGCACTAGCGATTACACTGGTTTTGGTATTAATACTTGCAACTGGAATTACATTTGCGGATGTTAATGAGATGGGTTTAAATATATTTGAAAATGAGACAATTTCAAGTTTGAACTTTCAAGAAGCATCTGAAGGGCGTATCCTATTTTACGATAACGATGGTATTTACGGCTACACGGATTATGAGGGGAATATAGTTATTCCTGCCCAGTTTAACTATGCATATGCATTTAGTTCAGGTGTTGCAAAGGTAGAAACAGCAGATGGAGATGCTTTTATTGATAAAGACGGAAAAATCCAATTCTATCTAAAATCAGTCTATGATCAATTTGATCTAGATACATATAGTCCTGAAATTTCTCACTTTAGCGACGGTTTAGCAAAAGTTGATACTTATGATAGTACAGGATACATAAATACAAGTGGTGAGTTTGTTATCCCGATGAACCAGTATTACAATGGATATGATTTTAGTGATGGAATGGTTCAATTGTTTAAGGATTCTTATGATAGTGTTTTTGTAACAAAAGACGGTACGGTTGCCTTTGAGGCAGATTCTGACTTAAGCTATGAGGCGTTTAAAGCTGGTCGTGCCGTTGTGTACAATTATGAAAAGGGCCAGTATGGTTATGTTAATGAATCTGGAGAAACCGTTATTCCTTTCACTTTAGATGAGGCGTATAGCTTTGTAGGTGACTATGCTCTTTATAAAGAACTAGGTAAGTATGGTGTCATCGATAACAATGGTAAGTTTGTGATGCTTCCAACATTTAAAGCAGCTACGATGACTGAAGACGGTTTTGTGGTTGGTTTTGACGGTGTATTTACAGTCTTTTTAAACAAAGATCTTGAACCAATTCATAGAATGCCTGGTGATCAAACATCAAGTGTATGGAGTAATTTGATTATTGAGAGTGGTGACGAAGGTTATGATTATAAGGACTTCTCAGGTCGAGTACTAGGTAACTTCAATGATTATTGGGATCTCGGAGATTATATGTTTGATTCTGGGTCTGGACAACTAATCGACTCATCTCAAATTGCTTCAGACCTCCCAGCTGATGAAAATTTAAGCATTGTCAGCGAGTACAGCTATAAATTTATTAATAGTAAAGGTGAAGTGGCTATTGATCTTTCAGGATACGATAGTGCAAACCCATTTAGTGAAGGTCTTGCTGTTGTAGAGAAAAATGGTAAATTTGGTTATATCGACACTACTGGTAAAGTGGTTATTCCAATAAAGTACTTAGCTGCAAGTGATTTTTACTCAGGTGAAGCTTCTGTAGAAACGGTTTCAGATTACCTATATATCAATAAGTTAGGTGAGACGGTTGAGTCTGACTATGGTTATGATAATGGTGAAACATCTGAGGATAGTGATTACTATGTTATCTCAACAGGATATTATGGAGATTCAGGCGTTGCAAACCGTAAAACGGATAAGATTGTTCTAAAAGCGGAGTATTCAAGCGTTACGGATTATGGAAATGGCATATTCGAACTTATGGATGACAACTATAACTATGGATTTTTCAATGCCAACACAGGAACGATTGTAACGCCTGCATATGAGTATATAACGATTTATTCAGATAGTGGGACTGTACTAGTGGAGTCTGAAGACTCTCTATACGGTATGTTGGATTTCAATGGAAAAGTCATTGTTGAACCAAAGTATGATTATATTACAGAAGTGGTAGATGGATTATACGAAGTTCAAAAAGACTATTCTTACGGAATTATTGATTCAGAAGGTCAAGTGCTTATTATACCAGAATTCGACTACATCTATTCTGACGAAGTGATAGAAGACGTTGTTGTATTCTCCACAGAAAAAGGTACTGAGTCACATATCATGATTTATAATGAAAAGACTAAAAAGGTGTTGAGTGATACACTTGAGGGTTCAGCGATTGGTTATGGAGAGTCTTTCATAGTTCTTTCAAATATGAACGGATTAAATACTGTTGCTGGATTTGATGGTTCAAAACTTTACGAAACTAAGGATTATTTCGTTGATGCAAACGGCAAGTATCTTCAATTCGAAACAGAATCAGGTACAGACTATGTTGTCGATACAAACGGAAAGACATACCTTGAGAATAATAAATTCAATGATATCTACATGCCCGTTGAAGAGGAACATATAATATTCAGCAATGATGATGGATATGGAATTGTTAACTTAAGTGGTCAAGTAACAACAGAACAGATTTATAAAAATGTTAGCTTTATAAATGCTGGGATCATGTCAGTGTATGACAAAGGTAATTTCGGATACGTGAATCTTTCTGGTGATGATATTATTGAAAGTGGTTCAGTAGATTTCTTATTCAACTTTACAGATGGACTTGGTTTAATTATTAAAGCTGAGTAAGTTCATGAGTATTTAAACATGCACAATCAGTCAGACAGCCTTGTAAAGGTGGTCTGACTGATTTTTTTATGTCATAATATGTGTTGAGAAGAATATAAAGTGGGTGAAACAATGCAAGCCGCCGTAATAAAGTGGATATTGATGTTGCTAATGGTGACATCACAAGTGAATAATGCACCTGAACCACCACCAATAAACCCAGAAGTTGAATGGGTTGAAAGTGTTATAAGAGAGCTGACACTACCCGAGAAAATAGGACAGTTGATTGTAACAGGGCTCGATTCAACGACCCTTACTGATGATGAATCCCTGATGATCAGAAACAATCAAGTTGGCGGTATTATATTTTTAGGACACAACATTAAGTCAGAACAGCAATTGAGATTGCTTCAAGCTGAAATTCAAAACGAAATACAAAGTGCATCTGATATTCCATTATTCTTGGCTATAGACCAAGAAGGGGGACGGGTTCAACGACTCCCTTTAGATAAAAGTCAATTTCCGAGTGCGTTGCAGATTGGGAAAAATGATGAGAATGTCTATGACTATGGGAGTAAATTAGGAACGGTTGTGAAGTCCTTTGA
>Ga0209379_10002560_pt1 | contig 10984 bp, 9 predicted proteins | sample tdDd001_FD_187124 | JGI IMG/M metagenome (GOLD analysis project Ga0209379, IMG submission 187124) | Marine sediment microbial communities from the Atlantic coast under amendment with organic carbon and nitrate - tdDd00.1 (SPAdes)... | ecosystem: Environmental > Aquatic > Marine > Coastal >...
GGCGATCGTTTAACTGAACACACACCGCGCCTTGCAGTTCATCGGCGTTGAACGAGCTGTCATCAAACGCATCAATGTCGCCTTCAATGATGTATAGATCTTCTGGGCAGTCGTCTAAGTCCACCAGCTTTTCTTTGATGCCAGTCAGATCCGATACCACAATCGCGTGACGGGCTGGGCCGTACATGGCGCTAAAATATGGGGCATCGTCAATGGTAATATCGTCGTAGATCTCAGACAGCAATACACCGCCAACCGTATCGGCCAACCCTTTCAAGCGCGGATCATTTGAACCACCAGGCGAGGCTAAGCGTTCGATTTCTTGCTCAAGCTCAGTACGGCGCTCAGCAAGTTTGTCTTTAGCGATAGACTGCGTTTTTTCTGCCTCAAGCACTTGCTGCATTTGAGACATCACCGCATGGCTGTCGTTTAAGGCTTCACCTGACTGCTCTTTTAGTTTCTCGAGCGCATCGTTTGCCGCAATCCACGCCGGTGCAATCGCTTCAAGCTTGCTGATTTCCGCTCTGGAATCTTGTTCACTACGGCGAACTTCGCTTCGGGTTTCGCGCAGTGTCTCTTGAGCGTACTCGATAGATTCGATGCTCGCTGCGTGACGTTCGCGCTCTTGTTCGAGGGTGATCTCGTCTTCTAACGCAACTTGGTGCTGCTTTTGATATTCCGCGACCGACTGTTGAGCTTGGCGCTGTTGGTGCAGGCCGCGCTCTAAATCTCGATATTGCGCTTGCCACTGTTGCTCGTTTTGTAGCAGCTGCTTAGCGTCACGGGCTTGCACTAAAGCAGATTTAGCTTCGCTCGCGGCGCTCGCGCGAGAAATATCACCAGCAATGCTTTTGATTAGCGTATAAGCGTGTTCAAACTGCTCGGCCGCAGCCGATGACATGTCGAGTTTGTGCTTAACTGCCAGTAGTTCACTGGTTTTATCGGCTTCCGACTGCTTCAACTCACTTAATAGTGTGTGCGCGTTTTCTGGTGTTAACCCATCAAAGCTTGCCAGTTGCTGCGCTTTTTCCAGTGCAGTAACGGCTTGTTGATATTGCAGCGCTCGGGTCTGCTGAACATCCAACGCTTGTTGGTAGTCGGCCAGTTGAGATTTTAAGCTATCGACTTCTTCTTCCGAGATCTGCGCTTGCTCTTCTGCCATCAAGACGCGCTCTTGCGCCTCTTCGACCACCATCATCTGCTCTTCAAGGCGCTCGTTAAGCTCGGCAAGATCTTCTTGGTAACGGGCGATTTTCTCTTGCTGGCGCAAGGCATTTTGCACCAATTGCAAATGATCCGATGCCGCTTGGTAGTCTTGCTCTAGACCGGATTCTTGCTCAACCAGCATCTCTAGCTCTTGCTGAACTCGGTTCAACAGTGCATTTTGTTCGATCAGTGTTTTACGCGAACCAAACAATTCACCGCGAAAACGCATGGTTTGGTCCAGCTTATTACGTCGCTCGTTAGCGTGACGCATATAGTCTGCGGCCACGTAATTGGTCGATTCGGTAATAAGGTGCTTAAACAAGTCACGGTCGGCTTGGGTGGTTTTAATCGCTTCAAGCGTCATGCGGTTTTCACGCAGTGCCGATTCCATATCTTGGAAGGCTTTTTTTACCCCGCCATTTTGTGGCAGTAAGTAATCACGCAAAGAGCGAGTGATCGCACTTGAGATCCCGCCATATAATGACGCTTCGATCAAACGGTAGAACTTAGAACGGTCGCCAGTGTTACGCAGTTTCTTTGGCAACACGCCAAACTCGAACATTTGCGAGTGGTAATCCACCACCGAACTGAACGCTTTAAAGCTCACGCCTTCGTATTCTGCAACCGTGGCTTTAACTTCATTAATTTGACGCACGCGAGCGTGTTTATCAGAAACACTTTCGATCAACACATCGGTTGGTTTCACATCGCTTGGCAGACCTTGAATAACAAACGGCTTAATGTCGACTTTCTTATCACGACCCGCCACTTGCTGCAGCTTAACGCCAAACAGCAGGCGTTGGTTGCGCGAGTTCACCACGTCTAGGGCGGCGTAACAGGCACCTGGCTGCAATTTGCCGTATAAACCTTTATCACGCGACGCTTGAGAGCTCCCCGCTTCAGTGGTGTTTCTAAAGTGCAGCAGGCTTTGATCGGGGATCAAGGCGGTGATAAAAGCCGCCATCGTGGTCGATTTACCCGCACCGTTACCACCCGACAACGTTGTAACCAATCCATCAATATCAAAGGTACGGGCAAAAAAGCCGTTCCAATTGATCATGGTTAGTGATTGATACTTACCTCTTTCAATCATGCTTCACTCTCTAAATCTTGTTCTTGTTGTTCGGCGTTATCAAGCAAGCTTGCTTGATCGGGTTCTTGTTGGTGGACAACGGCCTCACCATCGCGGATCAAGCGCAGCTGCGCATCTCGCACATCATCACCCACCCGTACGTCAGCACCAAAGCGGAACACCGCTTCGCTGATGCGAAATTTTCCGCTTTCGCCAATCGGAATCGTCATACCAATACGGCGTAGGCGGCGCAGCGAGGTGCGCACTTTTTCAAACAGTTTCTCTTTATCTAAATCTGAACCTGTTGCGCGGTTGGTCACCAGCTTCATCAGCTTTTGCTCATCCGCCAGTGCCAACAGCTCTTCGTATAACTCTTGGTTGGTAAAAATACCTTCGTGTGCCAAACGCTCTGGGCTTAGGTAAAGGAAACACAGCACTTTACCGACCAACATGTCGATTTCAGATAATACGCTGCGGCCAATCAGTGACGTCGAGCGCGGACGCAGATAGAAAAAGCCTTCCGGCGCTTTTACCAATTCTGCATTGTAACGCTGGTAAAACAGCGCCAGTTCGGTTTCAAAATCCATCAAGAGTGCGTGGTTGTCTAGGTCTTCCGATGAGACATGACGGCCAGCGCGCAGCGCACTATCGAGTGCTGGGAAAAGTGAATTCGAAATCGCTTTTGCCAGTTTCTCTGGCATGTATTCATCAGTATTTGTCAATGACATTTGCTTGTACCTTTGCACCAAAATCGTTAATCGCTTGCCAGTCTGGCTGAATAGCACGGTAATCCGACTCGGAATATCCAAGACGAACGGCTTGATCGACAACGATTCTGGCTAAATCGAAATGATGGGCATGAGGGTGTTCCGCTAGGTAGTCGCGCAGTACGGCGCCTAAATCAATCGGTGTCCCTTGCTCTTTATGAATGCGCAGCATGGCTGCAATGCGCTCAGAAAGATCATCATTTACTTGTTCAAATTCTTCGTATTCCACTTCTGGTGGAACATGACCTGTCACTTCATCATCACGAAGCACTAACGCCTCATCACGCAGATCTCTTAAACGCTCTGCATCGGCATAGGTGAGTAACCACGGCGCATCAAAGTACTCTTTGACCGACTGGCGTAACCTTTGGCTAAAGGCGCGGTTTTTATCCATATCAATCGCGGTACGGATAAACTTATGCACGTGGCGGTCATAGCCAATCCACAAGTCAATCGCCTGCTGACCCCAACTGACGATGCGATCGAGTTTCATCTGAAGGCCGTAGAGAGTTTCTTCAATAAACTGCAGCTCGGCTTCGCCATACACCAACTCTTGAATGTCGAGCAGTTGGCTTTGCATTTCATCGCCAGCCGCTTGCAGGGTATCTTGCAGCTCTTTTAGCGTGTCTGACGTTTCACTTAGCAGCGCTTCACAGCTATTAATCGCTTCACGCCAATCTTGGTTTAGCAGCGCGGCAATTTGCTCTTTCACCGTTTGTTGCTGCTCATCCATTACGCGCTGGTTCAAATCGATTTGGTCGAAGATCTCACCCACAGAGTACTTAAGCACGCCGTAGACGTTTTTCTTCCAATGACCTGCCGTCCCGCCTTCTTTTGCGGCAGCAATGGCCTTCTCCATCTCATCCGCAACCATAGATAGCTGGATAGAAAGACGAAGCTTAGAGAACTGACGATGACGAACGTAATAGTCGGTAATGCCAATGGCCAGTGGGCTTAAGCGATAAATGCTCGCCCCTTCGGTCATTTCACTGGTAAAACGGCTTAACAAGCGCTGATTGACCATTTCGTTGATGGCGTTGTTGGCGCGAAACGCTGAAGCATCGCCAGTTTGCTCAAATAGTCGAGTGACAATGGCAAATGCATCATGCAACTCCCCTTCGCCTAACTCTTCATCAAACCGCTCGTCACTGAGCACCGCTAAAGCAATCAAAAATGCTAAGCGCTCTGTCGAGAGGTTCAATGAAAAATCGTGCTGCTTAACCCAGCCCACCAGCTCATCGAGCGGCTGCTGTGCAACATCTTGAGTCATCTCACTCATTGTAAATCCTGTTATTGTTCTTTCTTCTTAGCCCACACATGAATGTAGCGGCCAAGCGAGAGGTACGGTTCTTGGCGACACAGCTGACGCTCCAGTTCCAATACATCTTCATATTGATAATCCCCCATGTATTCCATGTTTCCGATGTAATCATGGAATGAGCGAATACCGGATTTTCCACAGATCTCAAAACCTGAATCTTCTATCCATTGATAAACCTCTTCAGGTTTTAAACCTTTTTGCGGTTGAAGCTTAAAGCGACGTCGATGCGGCATCCCTTCCAACACGTGCGGAATGTTGCCACAAATCACGTTTTTCAGCACCAAGCCATGATGGTTATAAAACATAATCGAAGCAATGCCACCTGGCCTTACCTGCTCAAGTACTTTCTCTAGGGCATCTTTTGGATCAGCAAGCCACTCCATGACGGCGTGAAAAAGAAGCATATCTGCCGGTTGCCCTAAATGCTGGCCGATCTCTTGCGCTGGAGAATGTACCAATTGGTAGCGATCAAGCAACCCATTCTTCTCAATGTCTACTTTTGCGAGCTTTAACATCTCCGAAGATAGGTCACATAATGTGATCTGGTGTCCGCGCTGTGCAATTTTTTGGGACATTTGCCCCAGTCCACCACCCGCATCGAGCACTTTTAGGATATGTTTTTCATCATTAAGGGCACTTAGTGCTAGTATTAAATCTTCCCAAACAATGGTTTGGCGGATATCGCCTTTTCCCGATCCGTAAATATTTTTTGCGAATTTGTGGGCAATATCGTCGAAATTGCGATCTTCAGTCACGGCAGCTTAGGTTATGATGTCTATTCGTGCCGCTTATTCTGTCACAGGATAAGAGTTAATAAAGACTTGTTCGCCTTTTTAGTAACCAAGTGATGATTTTTCGGACTATTTAAGTATGTTTGAGCTGAAAAAAGTGTTTTCTTCCCTGTTAATGCCACTTCCGGCATTCTTGATCATTGGCCTTGTCGGCCTATTACTGGTCATGTTCACTATGCGCAGAGGTGCTGGATGCCTTCTTATTTTTGCCTCGTTCACGGGCATTTTCCTTTCTTCTTTTCAGCCTGTTGCCAATTATCTTCTTATGCCGATGGAGCGAGAGCATAAAGGCTTTTTGCCTGTTGAGGGCTCTATCGACTATGTGATGGTACTGGGTAACGGCCATGTCGTTGATGACGATATTCCACCAACGTCAGAGCTTAGCCGCACCGCATTAATGCGACTTTCAGAAGGGATACGCGTATTACGCATGTACCCGGGCGCCAAACTGATCCTTTCGGGCTACGCAGGCGGGTCTGAAATGAGTCATGCGCGAATGCTGGCCAAGGTTGCGCTGGCTTTAGGCGTCGCAAAATCGGATATTATTCTTTTAGAAACCGCTAAAGACACTTGGGAAGAAGCGCGTCAAGCCGCGGTGTTTGTGGCAAATAAGCGCTTGGTCTTAGTCACTTCGGCAAGCCATATGAGCCGAGCCTTGGTGGAATTCAATGACGCTGGCCTTAAGCCCTACCCTGCGCCAACCAACTTTCTGGCCTCGGATGCCGAAATGCAGCCTTGGAATAAATATCGCCCCGGCGCACAGTACCTAGAGTGGACCGAGACCTATTGGTACGAAACCCTTGGCACTTGGTGGCAAACGCTGCGTGATGTGGCAATAAACACGCACGAAACAGCCAATGACGCGAGTTGATCAAAGCTCTAGCTCTGGTTAACTTCGTAGCGACGTAAAAAAACCGAGAACAATTCTCGGTTTTTTATTTAACAGCACGTCACTAAAATGCTAGTCACCAGCGAACATATAACCTTCGCCATGAACGGTCACAAAGATTTGTGGGTTCTTCGGGTCTTGTTCCATCTTCGCTCGCATACGTCGGATCAATACGTCAATGGTACGATCGTTCGGTGCGTCAACTCGGTGACTGATCATATTAAGAATGCGCTCTCGGCTTAATACTTTGTTTGGATGCGATGAAAGCGCAACTAACAACTCATACTCCGCCTTAGTGAGTTTGACTGGTTCGCCATTGCAACTCAAAGCGCGCCTTTGCACATCAAATGTCCACTCGCCGAAACGAATTAACTGCCCCGACTCCTCTTTTTGATGCTCTTTAGAAGCCGCATCTGAAACAAGAGAGATCCGCCAAAGCAGATTCTTAACCCGAACTAACAGCTCGCGCAGTTCAAAAGGTTTGGTCACATAATCATCTGCCCCCATCTCAAGGCCGACAATTTTATCAATACTATCAGTTCTACCTGTGACTAGTATGATGCCAATATCAGACTGACTACGTAACTCACGCGTCAGCATCAAGCCATCTTCACTTGGTAGATTAATATCTAACATTACAAGATCTACCGAATGCTCATTCAAGATCGCGCGCATCTGCTCGCCGCTCTCCGCTTCGCTAACGGTATATCCCTCATTTTGAAAATACCCGGCAAGCTTACTTCGGGTAACCACATCATCTTCTACGACTAATACGTGATAACTCATCTACACCACTTATTCTTTTTATCTGTCTACCTAATTATTCTATTCACAATCCATTACATTTCTAGCAAATAGGCTAAAATAAACGTAATTTCCTAACTTTTCTTGATTCAAAGCAACCTATGGAGCCGCTGTTAATAATTAACTATAGACTGTAACTTATTGACTTATTTTAGATTAGTTCTGTTCATTTTTATTCGTTAGAATTGTCGTATCAATACTTTAGGGAGTCAAAGAGCAATGCAAGAAACAAAAGCGTTCAATGAAAAAAGAGCTGAGATTTATTGGTGGCTTTCTAGCCTTTTTGCGCGCGAGATTACGGAAAAAGAGCTGGAGGCATACCACACGCCCGAGATCCGCGGTTTCATTGCAGGCCTTGGTGATAATGAGCAATTAAAGCCCGCGACCGATAAGCTGATTGACGCCCTCAATCGCTTACAAACTCGTGAAGATGTTCACCTAGAACTTGCTGCTGATTTTTGTGGCTTGTTCCTAACAACAGAGAAAAACGCGGCGCTCCCTTACGCTTCTATGTACATCGGTAAGTCTGGTCTACTTAACGACGAACCGGCTAAGCAAGTTGAGCAACTAATGAAAGACAAAGGGATCTCAATGCAAGAGGGGTTCAACGAACCGGCTGATCACCTTGCGGTTGAACTCGACTTTCTCGGCAACCTGATTATTCGCTCTAATGAACTCGAAAAAGAAGACAAATTTGAAGCCGCGCTGTTTGAGCAAAAGCAGTTTATCGACGAACATCTGCTCACTTGGCTACCGCAGTTTGAACAGAAGTGTCAACAATTTGATGACTTTGGCTTTTATTCCGCGGTAGCGACACTGCTGGTCGCATTCCTACACTTAGATTGCCAATATATCGTCGGCGAATAGCGTTACCTGACACGCACAAGACAGGGAAGCCCCTTCCCTGTTTTCCCCTTCTAACACCAATACCTATCAAAAGTGAATTCACTGTTTTGATGAATATGTCGTATTTTTGAAATAAATAGCATTGTCAGTAAGCGGGATTAGGTCTAAAATTGTGACCGCAAACGATAAAATATGAAAACACACGCCAGTTTTATGTAAGCCGCTGCTATCAAGCGGTTTTTATTTTTTTGCACTTATTATTTTTTGGTTAACTGCTATTTCAATTAAAACACTTACCTCGCAGTTTAACCCGACAGGAAAACTCTATGGCCACTATAAAAGATGTTGCACGCATTGCCGGTGTATCAACAACTACAGTTTCACATGTAATTAATAAAACTCGCTTTGTTGCTGAAGCTACGCAAGAAAAAGTCATGCAGGCGGTAAAAGAGCTTAACTACGCCCCAAGCGCGGTAGCGCGTAGTTTAAAGTGTAATACCACTCGCACTATCGGAATGCTTGTCACTCAATCAACTAACCCATTTTTTGCTGAAGTTGTTGATGGCGTCGAAAGCTACTGTTACCGCCAGGGATACACGCTGATTTTGTGTAATACCGGCGGTATCTACGAAAAGCAACGCGACTATATTCGCATGTTAGCGGAAAAGCGTGTCGATGGTATTTTAGTGATGTGTTCGGATTTAACCGAAGAGTTGCGCGAAATGCTCGACTCCCACGCTGACATTCCAAAAGTAATTATGGACTGGGGCCCTGAAAGCTCACAAGCGGACAAGATCATCGATAATTCAGAAGAAGGTGGCTACTTAGCGACTAAGTACCTGATCGATCATGGCCACACCGATATCGCATGTTTAAGCGGGCACTTAGATAAGTCGGCCTGTAAAGAACGAATTGCCGGTTATAAGCGTGCTCTGAAAAGCGCTGGTCTTGAGCTAAATGAAGAACGCATTCTTGAAGGTAACTTCGAGTGTGATACCGCGGTGCTTGCCGCTGACAAAATCATTGCGATGGACAAACGCCCGACGGCTGTCTTCTGTTTTAACGACATTATGGCATTAGGCCTTATCAGCCGCTTACAAGAAAATGGGCTAAAAGTACCAGACGATATTTCTGTAATCGGTTATGATAACATTGATTTATCAGGTTATTTTTCACCGCCACTGACAACCATCCACCAGCCTAAGCGCCGTGTGGGCAAAACAGCGTTTGAGATTTTGCTGCAACGCATCAAAGATAAAGAACACGAAAAACGTGTCTTCGAGATGCACCCTGAAGTGGTTGAACGTAAATCAGTAAAAAAGCTTAACTAACTGACACTTGTCCTGTGAATGAAAGGTCATTCACAGGAGTTATCGCTTTCATGGATATGAGATGCACTTCACATGAATGGCGCTTTTATCTGAATCAAGATCACATTAAGAGGCCTTTATTGTGATGCTTGTTCCGATTTTTAACTATGATTTTCTTGTCACGCACAGGGCAAACCACTTGAAAATGTGGGACGCAAAGCTTCCGGCCTAAATCGATGTTTTATATCGAGATGGTAGCGGGGTTGCCGATGGCAAATATGCACTTACCTTTCCCAAAGCACACTCCTGCTTTGAGTCACGCTGCATTGATTTGCTAATTTCTCGGACCTGAACTTAGTGGCGTTTTAACTAAACCGAGATTGTAAAGCATGGATAAACCGATTTTAAAAAACTCACTAAAGCTCTTCGAGAGTCTTGGAACGATCAAATCTCGTTCTATGTTCGGTGGCTTTGGCGTGTTCGCAGATGACACAATGTTTGCCTTGGTCGTTAATGACACTTTACACATTCGAGCAGACTCGAAAAGTGCAGTAACGTTCAAACAGCAAGGATTGACCCCTTACGTGTATAAAAAACGCGGCTTCCCTGTTGTTACCAAATATTTTGCCCTACCCTTTGAGATGTGGGAAAAGCCAGACGCCATTTTTACCACCGCAAAAAATGCCCTAATCGTGGCGAATCAAGAAAAACAGCAACAAGCTGAAACTAAACCGACCAGGCTCAAAGATCTCCCTAACTTACGCCTCGGTACAGAGCGTATGCTGAAAAAAGCCGGGATCGCCAGTGCTGATGAACTGAGAGTTCAAGGTGCCGCTAGAGCTTATCAAGCCATTATGCATACTCACTCCGGAAATGTTGGTATTGAGCTGTTATGGGCCTTAGAAGGGGCAATCAATGGTACTCATTGGTCAGTCATCCCCCAACAGCGCAGAGATGAGCTAGTAAAGCAACTTAGTTAGCATAACGCTCGTTTCGTCGTTGACCACTGTTATCCCCCGCCTCATTTTCGTTTGAGGCGGTCGCGCTGCGCCTTCTGCCTTCTGCCTTCTGCCTTCTGCCTTCTGCCTAATTTTAAGCATTTTGAAAGTTTTACCCTGTTTCTTCTGTCATACTTACCAGTACTTGCAAAAAGGAACATTGCCAATGAATAGAAAGCTCGTTTTGGGAATTATTTTCGTATCGACCATTATCGCCCTAGCGATTAATTTTGGCCCATACCTAACATTAGAGAACGCGAAAACTCAGCAAGCAACGTTGGATGCTTTCATTCAACGTAATTTTGCTTTGGCGGCCTTAAGTTACTTTATCGCCTACGTTCTCATTACGGCTTTTTCAATTCCTGGCGCCGCGGTCGTGACCTTATTAGGGGCTGCGCTATTTGGATTTGTCCATGCGCTGCTTTTGGTTTCGTTCGCCAGCAGTATAGGGGCGACGCTGGCATTTATCAGCAGCCGCTACTTATTGCGAGACTGGGTGCAATCACGTTTTGGCAGTAAGCTAGAAACCATCAATCATGGCGTGGAAAAGGATGGCGCTTTTTACTTGTTCACCCTACGACTTATTCCTGTTTTTCCCTTCTTTCTTATTAATCTTGTTATGGGCTTAACCCCGCTTTCCATTGCTCGGTTTTACCTAGTTAGCCAATTAGGTATGTTGCCCGGTACTGCGGTGTACATCAATGCAGGCACCCAACTGGCGCAAATCGAAAGCTTATCGGGGATCGTCTCCCCTTCTGTGCTGGCCTCGTTTGCTCTATTAGGTGTTTTTCCGATCGTCGCTAAATGGATCTTGGGCAAGTTGCGAGCTTCTAACCAAGTGCCTTCTTAAGCTATTAGCCTGTTAACCAGATAAGGGTCGGCAAGATGAAGATATTTGTAGCGTCTATTCCGCCAGAAGCGCACATTGTATGTGAACTGCTACGGTCTCAACGTATTCACTGTGAAGTGCGCGGCGAAGG
>Ga0209379_10002562_pt1 | contig 10981 bp, 8 predicted proteins | sample tdDd001_FD_187124 | JGI IMG/M metagenome (GOLD analysis project Ga0209379, IMG submission 187124) | Marine sediment microbial communities from the Atlantic coast under amendment with organic carbon and nitrate - tdDd00.1 (SPAdes)... | ecosystem: Environmental > Aquatic > Marine > Coastal >...
GCCTGGTCATGGTGGGGTTCTCGACCGTTTTGACAGCATTATTTTAACAGGACCATTTATTTACTACTTCATCTTTTTATACATGAAGTGGCCATTGTAGCCGATGAACTATCTTATAACCAATTTTTAATCTATGGTTGTAGGAAAATTCTAATTTGTGATTTGTATAATGAAAAGTGAAAATGTAGCCCACAGCAATTTAACGCTGTGGGCTTTTTGTATCTTATATTATGAACAGCGAGAAATGGTGTGAAAGATTTCATAATTGAGAAGTTGTTATAGAAGTAGCGTATTGTGCGTTAGATCGTTCGAATTACGCTATTAGAAAGTAAACTTTAAAGCCTCAAGATGAAATTTCATAGCCGACTTACAAAATGTTCACGGAATGGTTACTATTTTTCATGTGGTTATCTGTTATAATAGTAGTACAAAACATTCAGGAGTGAAATAGATGAAAAACATTGCAATTCTAGGATCTACTGGTTCTATAGGAACACAGTGTCTTGATATAATCTCAGATTATCCAGATAAATTTAAAGTAAGCGCACTTAGCTGTCAGTCAAATATTGACTTGCTTCGTGAACAGGCTGAGCTGTTTAAACCAGAGCACATTACGGTCTTCTCAGAAGATGCGTATCAAACATTAAAGAGTGAAGGGCTCTCATATCCAGTGCAGATTCATCACGGAATGGAAGGCCTTCTTTCTATTGTTCGATTAGAAGACGTTGATGTGGTGCTGACGTCTGTTGTTGGAAACATAGGACTTCTTCCTACTGTTGAAGCTATCAACGCAGGTAAGGATGTGGCTTTGGCAAATAAAGAGACTCTTGTTACTGCGGGCTCAATTATAATGCCGCTCGCACGTGAAAAGGGTGTGAGCATTCTCCCTGTTGATAGCGAACACAGTGCTCTTTTTCAAGCACTTCAAGGTAACACGAAAAAGAGTATTAGAAGAATTATTCTGACAGCATCAGGCGGACCGTTTCGCGGCAAGTCAAAAGATGAGTTACAGAACGTAACTGCGAGAGAAGCACTCAAGCATCCAAATTGGTCGATGGGTCGGAAAATATCTATAGACTCAGCGACTCTAATGAATAAGGGACTAGAAGTAATTGAAGCAAAGTGGTTGTTTGATGTAGAGCCGGATGAAATTGACGTTGTGGTTCACCCAGAATCAATTATACATTCTATGATAGAGTATCATGATAGCTCTATTATGGCTCAAATGGGACTTCCAGATATGAAACTCCCAATAATTTATGCACTTTCTTATCCGGAAAGACTTGAAACAAAGTTGGAAAGTCTTGATTTTATGAAAATGAATCAATTGAATTTTGAAGGGCCTGACAAGGAAACATTCCCTTGTTTACGACTTGCATATGAAGCAATGGTGGCTGGTGGAACAATGCCAACAGTCCTTAATGCTGCCAATGAAGTTTTAGTGAATCAATTTTTAGAAGGAGAAGTTGGATTCTACGACATACCAGAACGTATAGAGCAGCTTATGAACGAACATAAGAACATTTTAAACCCGAGCATCGACGACATCTTGGCTGTAGACAGAGACACACGTAAACGTGTGCAGGAAATGTAAAGAGGTGATTTTATGACAGCAATAGTTTTTATAATAGTATTCGGACTGCTTGTGTTCATACATGAGTTGGGACACTTTGCCACAGCGAAGTTTGCAGGAATTACAGTACACGAATTTGCGCTCGGAATGGGCCCAAAGATATTCAGCTGGGAAGGAAAAGAGACCACTTATAGTCTTAGAGCACTACCAATCGGTGGTTATGTACGTATGGAAGGTGAAGATGAGGCTTCTGAAACGTCCGGATCATTTAGTGAGAAAAGCCCCTGGCAACGACTGGCAGTTATCGCTGCCGGACCGATTATGAACTTTATACTTGCTATAGTTGTAATTACAGGTCTATTTATGATTGATGGTTTCCCGATCAATACTGTTGGCGAACTCATTGATGGCGCACCTGCTCAGCAAGCGGGCCTCCAAGTTGGAGATGAGATCATTAATATCGATGGCAACACGGTTTCATCTTGGGATGACGTTGTGACTTCTATTTCTAGTGCGGAATCTGATGCGCTTCAAATTGAAATCGTCAGAGATGGTATGAAACAGAAATTGACAATTGAAGCTATGAAAGAAGAAGAAACTGGACGACGAATTATTGGTATTCGCCCAGGTTTTGAAAAAAATATATTCAAAGCGATGAAGTATGCTGTTTTGGGCGTTTTCTTAACGGTTAAAATGATACTTCAATATCTGGGTTCACTGCTAATTGGACAAGGCGACTTGTCGCAAGTCTCAGGTCCAGTTGGAATTTACAATGCAGTGAGTGAAGCCAGTCAAATGGGCATTCGACGTGTATTAGATATAACAGCTATGCTCTCTATTAACCTGGGATTAATCAACTTACTTCCATTCCCAGCGCTTGATGGGGGACGAATTATCTTTATTGGCCTAGAGATTTTAAGAGGTAAGCCAATCGATGCAGAAAAAGAAGGTTTTGTTCACTTTATTGGATTCGTCGTGCTTATGACCCTTATGGTGCTTCTTGTTATGAAAGATCTTAACATAGGAGGTGGCTTGTAATGATGAGACGAAGGACTCGTCAGGTTATGGTGGGAAACGTACCTGTTGGTGGCGACGCACCAATTACAATACAATCTATGACAAATACGGACACAAGAGATGTTGAAGCAACAGTTTCACAAATCCTAGCGCTTGAAAAAGCGGGGTGTGAAATAGTTCGTGTGGCTGTTCCAGATATGATTGCAGCGAAGAAACTCTCTGAAATAAAGAAACAGATTCATATTCCACTTGTTGCAGACATTCATTTTGACTATAAACTTGCCTTAGAGTCAATTGCTCAGGGTGTGGATAAGCTTCGTATTAATCCTGGAAACATTGGGGATGCTAGACGTGTTGAAGAGGTTGTTAAAGCCGCACAACGTGCAGGCATTCCAATTCGAATTGGTGTCAATGCAGGATCTCTTGAGAAATCACTTATTGAAAAACATGGCGGCATATGTGCTGAAGCTATGGTCGAAAGTGCTATGGGCCATATAAAACAATTAGAAGAACTCGGGTTTGGTGATGTGATTATTGCTCTTAAAGCATCAGATATTCACCTAACTTTAGCAGCGTACAATCAACTGGCAGATATAGTGGATTATCCTTTTCACATAGGCATTACAGAGTCGGGTACAAAGTTTGCGGGCACTATTAAGTCTTCAATCGGTGTTGGCGCATTGCTTTTAAGTGGATTAGGAGATACACTCCGAATTTCACTGACTGGTGATCCAGTTGAAGAGGTTCGTGTAGGTAAAGAGATTTTATCGTCACTTGGACTTAGACAATTTGGCATACGTATGATATCATGCCCAACATGTGGTCGGTGTCAGGTTGACTTAGATAAAATAGCAACAGAGGTTGAAAAACGTATTGCTGAAATTGACAAGCCAATATCACTTGCTGTTATGGGCTGTGCTGTAAATGGCCCAGGAGAAGCACGTGAAGCAGATATAGGCATTGCGTCCGGTCGTGGGGAAGCCCTTATCTTTATAAAGGGTGAGATCGTTCGAAAAGTTAAGGAAGATGAAATCGTTGATGCTTTATTGGAAGAAATCGAAAAAATGTAGGTGAGCGAATGTCTGATGTACAGACGGGGGGATTTAGTGCTCTTATTGACGAGTACATGGGTCCGACTGATATAGCAATAAAAGAAATTAGATATGTGAAACAACTCAAGCAACTTCAATTGTTTTTTGAAACAACTGGAGTTGTTGATCCGTCATCACGGGATAAATTGGTGAATCGACTGCGAGGAGATCTTCCTCCAGTAGAAAATGTTAAAATTCAAGTGAGTTTTAAATGGCCCAAAGATGATGTGGATCAAGTTATTGATAAATATTGGCCATCCATTGTGTGGATGTCGTCTAAATTATGTCCTGGCCTAAACGGAATGCTCAAAGTTATGCGTCCGGAAGTTAAGACAGGTCTCCTTGAAATTCATTTACCTGATGAGTTTGCAGTGAGACAGTTGAAGCAGAAGAACTGTGAGAAGTTGGTGGGCGATCAGATTCATAAAGAGCTTGATTTGTCACTTAACGTGGAACTTGTTTATGACCAAGAGGGCCATGAGTCACACTTAAAGCAGTTTGAAGAGAACAAACAAGTCAAAGCCAAACAAGCCATGGAAGTTCAGATGACTGAACGCAGGAAAAATGTTCAGGAGCAAGGTAGTAGACCTGCAGCTGGCGGTGGTGGCGGAGGCGGAAACTTCGGTGGCGGAGGCGGAAACTTCGGTGGCGGAGGCGGTGGAAACTTCGGAGGTGGCGGAGGCGGTCGTTCTAAAACGCCAAAAGAAAAGCCAGCTCATGTTATTTACCGAAGAGAAATCAAAAAACCACCAGTTCCAATAAAAGGTAATATGGAAGAGGAGTCTGTTGTTTGTTTCGAGGGTAAAATCTTTGAAAAGGACGTTAGAGAGCTTCGAAGTGGAAAAAAACTTATTTCATTTGCAATTACTGATTACTCATACTCTATCAATTGTAAGATATTTGCCAAGCCAGAAGAAGCACAAGAACTTGAAGATGCGCTCAATAAAGGCACTTGGTACAAGGTTGAAGGTAGTATTCGTTATGACTCTTTTGACAAAGAACTTATGTTGTTTGTTATGAATATAAATGAAGGTAAAATTGAAAAGAAACGCGAAGACCCTGCAAAAGAGAAGCGCGTTGAGCTACACATGCACTCTAATATGAGTGATATGGATGGTATAGCTTCCGTGACTGATCTTGTGAATCAAGCATCTAAGTGGGGACATAAAGCTGTTGCAATCACCGATCATGGTGTGCTGCAAGCCTTCCCTGATGCGATGCATGCGTCGGACGGTAAAGATATCAAAGTTATTTATGGCGTTGAAGGATATTTGTTTAATGATGACTCTGAAGTTATTAAGAATCCAAATGATCAGAATTTAAATCAATCATTTATCGTATTTGATATTGAGACAACGGGTCTTTCTTTTAAGCACGATATGATTACAGAAATAGGTGCTGTGAAAGTTTTAAATGGCGAAATTGTTGACTCTTATAGTGCTTTGGTCAATCCAGAACGGCCTATACCTGCCAATATCGTGGAACTAACAGGTATCACAGACGATATGGTTGCTGATAAACCAACAATTGAAGCTGTATTGCCACAGTTTCTTGATTTTGTTGGAGACAGTGCGGTTGTTGCACACAATGCAAGTTTTGATGTTTCCTTCATTAAGGCACAATCTGATAGACTGGGACATCAATTTGATCCAGTGGTTCTAGATACGCTCACATTAAGTCGTTTATTGTTAAAAGAACTTAAACGTCATAAGTTAAAGCAAGTTGCAAAGTATTTAAAAATCAAACTGGACAATCATCATAGAGCTATTGATGATGCTATGGCAACGGCTAAGATCTTTGTAAGGTTTATTTCTATGCTTCGTGACAAAGATATCGATGATATGAATGGTATCAATGAACTTGGTGTTGAAGAGTTGGATTATAAAAGTGCTGAGACGAACCATGTTATTATATTGGTAAAGAACCAAGCGGGTCTGAAAGACCTTTATAAATTGGTGAGTCATACAAATACAAAAACATTCTATAGAAGACCAAGGATTCCAAAGAGTCTTTTAACGAAATGCAGGGAGAATCTAATTATTGGTTCTGCTTGTGAAGCGGGAGAATTGTTCAGGGCGATTCTTTCCAATAAATCAGAAGATGAGATTGAAGAGATTGCTAAGTATTACGATTATTTGGAGATTCAGCCTGTTGGAAATAATGAGTTTATGATTGCAAAAGGCATAGCTCAAGATTTTGATGAAATCAGAGAAATGAATCGACATATTGTCTCACTTGGAGAGAAGTTAGATATTCAAGTGGCAGCAACGGGTGACGTTCACTTCCTTAACCCTGAAGATGAAGTATACAGAAGAATTATTATGGCAGGTAAAGGTTTCTCTGATGCAGACAATCAGCCGCCTCTGTATTTTAGAACAACAGACGATATGCTGAAAGAGTTCCAGTATCTAGGAACACAAAAAGCATTTGAAGTTGTTGTTGATGTTCCTAATGCCATTGCAGATAGCGTAGATGAGATACTTCCTATACCAAAGGAAACATATCCACCGCGTATTGAAGGTTCAGATGATGAACTTCGTGATATGTGTTATGTCAAAGCAAGAAGTATTTATGGAGATGACTTACCAGAAATTGTTGAGGAAAGAATTGAGACTGAACTAAACTCAATCATCAGCAATGGTTATTCTGTAATGTATATCATCGCTCAAAAGCTGGTTGTTAAATCGCTAGAAGATGGGTATTTGGTTGGTTCGCGTGGTTCGGTAGGTTCATCATTTGCCGCAACCATGTCCGATATTACAGAGGTTAATCCGCTGCCGCCGCATTATATATGTTCGTGTCAGCATTCAACATTCATTACAGATGGTAAATATGGTTCTGGTGTGGATTTACCGGATCGAGACTGTCCTGAATGTGGAAAGCCGTATAAAAAAGATGGTCATGATATCCCATTTGCAACCTTCCTAGGTTTTGATGGAGATAAAGAACCCGATATTGACCTTAACTTTGCTGGGGTATACCAGGCGACGTCACATAAATATACTGAAGAGCTCTTTGGTACGGGTTATGTATATAAAGCGGGTACAATCGGTACAATTGCTGATAAAACGGCTTATGGCTATGTTAAAAAGTATTTTGAAGAACGCGGTATAGAAGGTGTAAACTCTAAAGAAGTGCTGAGATTATCACAAGGATGTACCGGTATTAAAAGAACATCGGGACAGCATCCGGGCGGTATCATGGTTATTCCAGATTATAAAGAAGCTTCTGATTTTACCCCTATCCAGTATCCAGCCAATGACGTAAACTGTGGTGTACTAACAACGCACTTTGATTACCATTCGATTTCAGGTCGTATTCTGAAACTTGATATACTCGGACACGACGTTCCGACCATAATTCGTGATCTTGAAGATATAACGGGTGTAAATATTTATGATGTGCCCCTCGATGATCAAGAGACTGTAAAGATCTTCACAAGCATTGACACGCTAGGCATTCAGGACAAGAATTATCCACTTGATATTGGTTCGCTTGGAATTCCTGAGTTTGGTACGCCATTTGTTCGTCAAATGCTTGAAGACACACAGCCAAGTACATTTTCAGACTTGGTTCGAATTTCTGGTCTTTCACATGGTACCGATGTATGGATAAACAATGCACAGGATCTTGTTCGTAATGGAACTGTGGAGATTAAAGATGTAATTTCCACGCGTGATGATATCATGGTTTACCTTATGTATCAGGGGCTTCCACCTCTTCAATCCTTTATTATAATGGAGAAGGTACGTAAGGGTAAGGGTCTGACAGATGACGACGTTGAGTTGATGAAAGCTAATAACGTCCCAGAATGGTATATTTGGTCATGTAATCAAATAAAGTACATGTTCCCAAAAGCCCATGCGGTTGCCTATGTAATGATGTCCTTTAGAATTGCATACTTTAAGGTGCATTATCCACTTGCTTTTTACTCAACACATTTTATGATCAAAATTGACGATTTTGATGCTCAACTGATTTGTCAGGGTAAAGCAGCTGTTGATTCTAAAATGCGCGAGCTTGAAGGGATGGAAATTAAACTTTCAAAGAAGGAACAAGATTACTATACAATTCTTGAAATTGTTCGAGAATTGTATGCCCGTGGCTTTGAGTTCTTAAAAGTGGATTTGTATAAATCTCATGCTTCTAAGTTCCAGATTGTAGATGGAAAATTACTACCACCATTCCAAGCTTTACAGGGCGTCGGTGAGAATGCAGCCAAAGCTCTTATTGAAGTTAAAGACATGGGTGAAATACTTTCCATTCAAGATCTAAGAACAAAGTCAAAAGTGACAAAAACTGTCATAGAAGCACTTCGTGAACATGGCTGTCTAGAAGGCCTACCGGAAGACAATCAGCTGTCCTTCTTCGGATTTGCATAGTTTTCCATCGTATGATATACTATTCTCGACAACATGATATAAAAGACAAGAAGAGTGGGTTGAGGCCCACTCTTTTCTTAATGATATGACCAAAATCACTGGAGGAATTCATGAGTCTGAGTGCCCTTTGCTGGGTAACGATTAACCGTGTTTATTCATCTTGAACTAAAGGCGAGAGGCGAGGTTGAATACATTCACTGTCAAGCTTTAAAGTGAAAAAGCGACAGGCTGATGTTCCGCATATAATTTATATTATGTTATGGTCAATAAACATTGTATAAATTATGTGCGGAAACTTGATTGGAAGAATTTCTTGCAAGTTTCCAAACTAAATATTTCCTACAACTAAATAAAGGAGGGTGATCTACATGAGTAAGAAACGCGTTGTAGACGTAGTCAGCGAAATTGTTGACGTTTACTGCAAATCTAACGATCTTGAACTTGTTGATGTGGAGTTTGTTAAAGAAGGACCTCACAGATACTTACGAGTTATGATTGACAGAGATGGCGGCGTGTCTCTTGATGACTGCGGTCTCGTGAGCAAGTACCTCAACAAGAAGCTTGATGATATTGATCCGATTGAGGAAAATTACTTCCTAGAAGTGACATCGCCAGGCGTTGAAAGAGAACTAAAAAAAGATGAAGATTTCGAAAAGTACATTGGAGAATTGGTTCAAGCCAAACTGTTCCAGCCTATTGATGGCGAAAAAGTAATTCGAGGAAATTTGGTTGGCCTGAAAGATAATAAAATTCTCATTGATAGAGACAATGGTAATGTCATTGAAATTCCAAAATCTAAAGCAGCGGTTGTGAAATTGCTGGTTAATTTCGAATAAGGAGGCGCATAAAGTGAAAGCTGAACTGTTTGAAGCGCTAGAGCAGATTGAAAAGGAAAAAGGAATCAGTAAAGAAATTCTGCTAGAAACAATCGAAGCAGCACTGATTACGGCTTTTAAAAAGAACTTCAGCACTTATCAAAACGTACGTGTACATATTGATTCTGAGTCAGGTGAATTCAAGGTGTACTCTTTACGTGAAGTGGTTGAAGAGTCAATGGATGATTTCATTGAAATTTCTATTGATGATGCTAGAAAAGAAAACCCAGATCTTGAAATGGGCGAGTTCGTTGAAGTAGAAGTGACACCTAGAAACTTTGGTCGTATTGCGGCGCAAACTGCAAAGCAAGTTGTTGTTCAACGACTACGTGAAGCTGAAAGATCAATTATCTTTGATGAATTTAGCAATCGTGAATCTGAAATTATCAATGGTCAGGTTCAAAGAATGTCTAAAGGTACAATCTACATTAACTTAGGTCGTACAGAGGCTATTTTACTTCCAAGTGAGCAGATCCCTGGCGAGACTTACGGTCAAGCGCAGAGAATTAAATCATTTATAGTGGAAGTTAAAAAGACACCAAAAGGCCCTCAAATTCTTGTTTCAAGAACACACCCAGGTCTTGTTAAAAGACTATTTGAACTTGAAGTGCCAGAAATCTACAACGGAGAAGTTGAGATTAGAAGCATTTCACGTGAAGCGGGTTCTAGAACAAAAATTGCTGTTTACTCACCATTAGAAGACATCGATCCTGTTGGATCTTGTGTTGGACAAAAAGGTGTTCGTGTTCAAGCTGTTGTCGACGAACTTGGCGGCGAAAAGATTGACATTATTAAATGGAGTGAAGATCCGTCTGAATTTATTTCAAATGCACTAAGCCCATCAAAGGTTGAACGCGTTGTTGTAAAAGAGGAAGAGAAAAGCGCTCTTGTAGTGGTACCGGATTATCAACTTTCACTTGCAATTGGTAAAGAAGGTCAGAATGCGCGTCTTGCTGCAAAATTGACTGGATGGAAAATTGACATTAAGAGTGAAACTCAATACGAAGAATTCCTTGCTGGTAAAACAGTTGAACCAGCTGTGGATGTTGATGAAGAATCTTCAGTAACAGCAGTAGACGAAACTGAACTTCCTGAAACTCTGGAAGATGAAATCCTTGAATAGAGAGGCTAGGTATTAACGCATGCAAATGAAGAAAATACCACTTCGCAAATGCGTTGGATGCAATGAACAAAAGCCAAAAAAAGATTTGATTCGCATCGTACGCAATAAAGAAGGCGAAATGAGTGTTGATTTTAAAGGTAAAGCCCACGGTCGTGGTGCTTATATCTGTCCGGATACGGAATGTCTGAAAAAGGCAGAAAAGAAAAAATCACTTAATCGTGCATTTAGTTGTGAAGTTGATCGCGAGATTTTTGAAAAACTCTATAAGGAGCTTGAAGCCAATGGGAAATAATAAATTTCTAGCATTGCTTGGCTTCGCGCACAAGTCAAGAAACCTGGTAACAGGTGAAGATACATGTACACTAAACATAAAAAAAGGTGCAGTTAAGCTTATATTTATAGCTGGCGATGCATCTGAAAATACAAAAGAACGTTTTACACATCTATGCCAAAGTCGAGATATTCCTTTTAGGGTTGTTGAAGACAGAGAAACGCTTTCTGCTGCAATAGGAAAAGTGAACCGAACTGTATTCGGTGTTACAGACCATAAATTTGCAAAAGAATTGCTCAAAGCTTTGGATGTGTAAATGAAACGTAGAATTTCCGGAGGTGAGCGATTTGTCCAAGATTCGTATTTACCAATTAGCAAAAGACTTAGACGTATCTAGCAAAGAAATGATTGAAAAGCTTAAAGAATTTGATATTGAGGTTGCCAATCATATGAGCGCGCTAGAAGACGATCAAGCTGAGCTTATAGTTGAGTACTTTACAGCAAATGGAGCAACATTATCAACAGAAGAAGAAGAAGAAGCTCCAGTTGAAGAAGAAGAGCATGAAGATCATAAAGATGATCGTCTTAAAATAGATCTACAAGCTATTGAAGACGAAGAGTTTGAAAAGAAAGAACGTAAAATTAAGAA
>Ga0209379_10002566_pt1 | contig 10972 bp, 3 predicted proteins | sample tdDd001_FD_187124 | JGI IMG/M metagenome (GOLD analysis project Ga0209379, IMG submission 187124) | Marine sediment microbial communities from the Atlantic coast under amendment with organic carbon and nitrate - tdDd00.1 (SPAdes)... | ecosystem: Environmental > Aquatic > Marine > Coastal >...
GGCGGTCATTAGGCTTCACAGTTAAGGTCAGCCCTTCCACGTTTATTATGGTGACTTGGTCACCTTGTTTGAGTTGTTCACTTGCTTTGGCTTTCCAGAGTGCGCCTTCTAACTGCACTCGACCTGTACCATCGATAAAGTCATCACTGACAATGGCTAGTTTTCCTGGGTAGGCTTCTAAACCTGTTGTGGCTTTCCTACCGCGTATTCTCAGCAATAACCCGACGGTAATGATGATCAGTGCGACGGAGAAGATTGCAATTCCGAAGATGAGGGGAAGGGCGATTTGAAAGCCAGGTAATTCACTGTCCATCAAAAAGACGGAGCCCAGTACAAACGCAACGACGCCTCCGAGCCCGAGTATGCCAAAACTTGGGCTGAAAGCTTCCGCGATCATCAGTGCGATACCAAGTAAAATGAGCCCCAAGCCCGCATAGTTTACTGGCATCATTTGTAGGGCATACATTGCTAGCAGCAAACAGATGCCTCCCAATACGCCGGGCAAACCGATACCAGGGTTATAGAACTCAAGTAGAAGCCCATAAATACCAATGAGCATCAATATGTACGCCACATTTGGGTTAGTGATAACGGCCAACATTTCTGCGCGCCAGTCAGGGACGCGTTCAATGAATACGGGACTTTCTAGTGACAATGTCACGCTCATGCTATTTAACTTGATGCTTTTGCCCGAAGCTATCTTTACCAACTCTTGCGGAGAGGCTGCTATGTAATCAATGACCCCAAGCTCTAGAGCCTCTTGTGCATCGAGGCTTGCTGCCTCACTAACTGCTTTTTCGGCCCATTCTGCGTTCCTACCGTGAAGCTTAGCGAGCCCCTTTATATATGCTTTTGCGTCATTGACGACTTTCTTTTCCATTGTGGTTTTTGTGGTGACTTTATCGGACGATTGCTCAGGAGCTGCTTCTTCCTTGTTTTCATCGCTTTCTTTTTCTGATGAAGGTTGTTGAGGTGCACCGCCAAGGGCGACAGGCGTAGCAGCGCCTAAATTGGTCGCTTCAGCCATGGCGGCAATATGGCTTGCCAGAAGAATATAGGTACCAGCACTAGCTGCGCGAGAACCAGAAGGCCCAACCCAAGTCGCCACGGGAACGGTGGAGGTAGTGATTGCTCTGATGATATCTCTCATCGAGCTATCTAGGCCCCCAGGGGTGTCCATTTTCAAGATGACTAGATCAGCACCTTCTGCGTTTGAAAGCTCGATCTCACGGACTAGGTAATCACTGATTGCGGGGCCAATAGCGCCTTTGACCGGAACTACCCAGATTTCACTCGCGGCATTAACGTTACTTGTGACGAGTGTAAAAAATAGGGCAAGCCAAGCATATAAATGTCTCATAGAGCCCTCCTTGTGCAATAACTAAAGTATAGCTATAGCAGGGCTAATCCTCGGAAATTGTTAGCAATAAGCTGTAAATGAATATGTACAAAAAAGCGCCACTAGTTTTCGCTAGTAGCGCTTCAGCATTTTAGATGGGGTTAAAGTGATGAAAACTGATCCAAGATGTCTTGCTTTGGCATCGGTTTGTAGAAGTAAAAACCTTGGAGCTCATCGATACTCCAAACCTTAAGCTTCCGTACTTGGCTCGCTGTCTCTACGCCCTCTGCGACGATGGTTAGCCCCAATTCTTGAGCCATGCTCGCGATATTTCTGACTAAGGTTTTTGCTCTGTCATTTGTTTCAATTTGATCAATATATGATTTATCCAGCTTCACGATATCTAGAGGGAAACTGCATAAACTGCTAAATGAGGCATAACCCGTACCAAAGTCGTCTAAGGCAAGCTGTATGCCGAGCTGTTTCACTTCGTTAATACGATGAATGGTTTCAGCTTCCACCCCCATCAACATACTTTCCGTAATTTCGATGACAAGTTGGCCTGCTTCAATGCAGTTATTATCTAAGGCTTGTTTTAGATGTGAGGTTAAATTGGCATGGTAAAAATGCTGCGTGCTCAGATTTACATGCATATTGAGAGCATTAAGCCCTTGCTGTTTTCTCGTTTTATTTAGCTGATTCAGGAATTCACATGCTTGCTCTAAAATTGATTCACCTAACTCAACAATCAGTTTTCCTTGCTCCGCTATTGGAATAAACACCGCAGGAGAGATAACACCAAGAACAGGATGAATCCAGCGAGCTAGGGCCTCAAAACCAATAACTTCCCCTGATTGGGTGTTAAGAATCGGTTGGTAGTAAGGAATAATCTCACGATTTTTGATCGCGAGCTCAAGATCCCTGTTAATGATCATTGCGGTCTGAGCTTGGGAAGACAGTTCCTCAGCAACAACCACAACTTCGCTCATCTGATTTCCAGGTAATGAGGAGGCAGAGTAGCGTGCGATTTGCAAAAGATGTTCTGATGGTTCGTGAGTGATAGCGGGATCGATAATCACGGCTTTGCTTTCTAGGTTAAGTAATAACCCAGAAAGCTCGACTTTGTGAGACAAACGATCAAGCAGTTTATTCGTTGCATCCACGACTTGTTGATTGTTGCTATGGCTGCAGTCAGGCACCAAGACGATAAATTCACTTTCACTAATTCGTCCAATTTGGTATTCACCGAGGACTGTTTTCATCGATGCGGAGATGTGTTTAATCGCTTCGTCGAAAACGCGGTGTCCGTATAGTTGTGAAATTTGCTGTATATTCTCGCAGCTAATATAAACAAAAGAGAAGCTATTTGGAGATTGACGGATTAAGTCGTTAAGTGCGCCCAAGATAATGACTCTATTACAGAAGCCTGATACTGGGTCGTAATCAGTTAACTCTTGGATTAATTGTGCTTGCTGTTTCTTCTCTCTTAAATCATGAATGAGCAGCATCAGAGCATTACAACCGTTGTGCTGCACCAGTGTTGCCTCTAAGGAGCAATCAATCACTTGCTGTTTACTGTCCAACATTTGAGCTTCAAACATGGTTGTACCGTCGTTTACCATCTTGAACATCATATCCACATGACACTCTTCTGTATCTGAGGCGCATAACGAGTCTAAAGGACGGTCAATGATGTCATCTCTCTGGTAATTCAACATGTCTAAAGCTTGTTGATTGATGTCGACAATATTACGCTCAATTACGATCAGCATCCCCAGAGATGAGCTTCGATAAAGTGCGCCCAACTTTTGCATGGAATCTTTAAGCTGAGTCTTTGTGATTGAGGTGTTTTCAGAGAGTTTCTCGACGAGCTTTGTTGCGACTTCGAGTTCGTCGGATGTGACAGAACGAAGATCTTCAAGATGATATTGCGACGCGAGTTGTCTTATACCTTGAGAAAAGTGGTTAAAGCGTATTGCGACGCGATTCTTAAACACCCAATAGGTACTCGAGGCTATCGCAGTTGCAACAACGCCAACAGTAGCGAATAAGTAAAGGAATAGCGTATTTCCTTTTTCGTAATGTGGACGTTGTGAGTCCGTTTTAAGCAGTGCAATAGGTTGATTTGATACATTAGTCAGCACTGACCAGAGTGTGATGTTGTTGCCGTTTTTATTAACTTTACCAGCTAAGCTTTCATTCTCTGCAGCTGCGCTAAGTTCAACCAATTGGTTGTTTGCGGTAAGAATCGAGCTAAAGTCACCAGGAAAGCGAAGATTTAAATCTCGCCCCCAGACAAGCCAGCCTGGAGAGTTTTGATCTCCTTCACTGTTCCTTACGGGGGTTAAGCTAATCGACCATACATGCTGGTTGATTTTAAATAGCCCTGCCATGCTATCACGGTGGATATCAAGGGTATTGTTCGCGTTTAATATATGGTCTTTGACTTCAGGTAAAGAGATGACTTGCTTTACAAACTCATGCGATTGCTGTTTATCTTGTTCACGAGTCAAAGAGTCGAGAATCTTGCCTTCAAGTGTGACAAACACCATCAAGTCGAGTGCAAGTGTGTCGATAGACTCTATGTAGAGGTTTCTATCCCGGTATGCGTCAATGTCACCATCTTTGAGTAAGTAATAGGTTTCATCCCAATGCGCCCAGTCATAGGAGCTCTCTTCTTGCTGATTAACCATCATGTCAATGACTGCATGAGCCTGTTGATTAGCATGGGTAATTTCTGTTCTTTCCAGTTCATCAAGGCTATACAGGAAAAAATAGCGACTGATGAAAAGAAAGCTAATGATCATGCCTAGCAAACCGAGCGAAAAATACAGCGCGGTCTTGTATCTTAGGTTCAAAGTTAGCAAGCGAAAGTTCGGCATAGAGGGTTACTTGTTGTATTTATTTCGTGAAATTGTACGACATCTTCTATATCAATAACGTGATGTCAAGCTGCAGTGGTCTTACCTTAAATTTCACTTTGATACATTTGTAAGTAATTGATCGTTTGCTATTTAAGGTACAATTCAAAGGTATGTTTTAAAACCCCTACAGCGACAAGGGGTTAACTGAAACTGTTGGTTTATAGACGATATAATTTTAATGCGATGAAATCGTCATCGAAAATTTGTAGGAAATGTGATGCTTGTAGTTCAAAGGCTTTTAAAGCTTGCCGTAATTTGTGCGATTTTCTTTACCGTGTTTGACCTGATTCAATATGGTCATGTTACGTGGATTGATCGTTTGATAGGAAGGTAAGGTTCTTCTATGGAGCCAGTTCCGTTGGCTCCGCTATGATCAATACTGCTTCTTTTTTTCATTCAATTCAGCCTGAATGCTGATTTCTAGTGCTCTATTGTAAAACTTAAGATAGTTGGTTTTTTCTAGCTCTTCGGCACTTACCAACTGTTGGATAATGGTATCGCAACGTTGAATAAGAGCCTGTACTTCCAAAGCACTTTTGTCTGAAGGCCAAGCTCGAGTCAGAATTTTGATGATGTTTATGCAAACGGTACGCAGCATTGGACATCGAAGTTGAAGCTCGATTAATGCGTCTAGCAGTGCTTGATAATCTTCCTCATGTGCCCTGATCTTTGTGTATTGCTCCTGCATCCATGCCTGACGTGTGCGATTTTCTGCTTCTAACGTTTGCCCTAAGGTAATTTTGCTCGATAGTATGGTGTCGCTCGAGTCCGTATGAAGGTTTTCAAAGCACCAAGTAATTGCGGTCGCGAACTCAGTCTCGAAGTTCATTTCGTGTAATAACCAAGCGAGATGGTATTGGGCGTAGAAATGACGAAACGGGTTTCGACGATAGAGATCGCTCAGTACTTTGAAGGCTTTCATATAGTTGCCATCTTCAGCAGCAATATGCGCAGCAATGAGGTCGAGTTCATCCTGAAATTGGAACCCTTCAGCACTGGTTACTAGAGCTTTAAAATGCGCTTTTGCCTGGCGTAACAAATCATCACGGCCGCTGAGTTTTCTGTGGCAATACAGTAAAATTCGGACAAGATTCATCTTACTGTAAGCATTATTACGATAGGTATCTTTGTTGATTTCTAAATAGTTGTAATAATGATCAAGCGCCAACTTGTATAATCCTTCTGAAAGACACAAGTTCACGATAACCAACTCACGTTCCGAATTGCCTTCCACTAATTTGTTTGCGAGTGCCAAGTGTTGAATGGCCTCGGGAATCTCTCGCTTAACAATCCCATAAGCTGCTGCACATTCACGTATCTGAACGTTATTCGGTGAGCTTTTAAGTAGCTCTTGCACGATGTGTTGTGCTTCATCCGTTTCCCCCAGCATCATTAAAGAGTTAGCTAAGCCTACTTTTGCCCAGTTAACCTCTTTGCGATCGATGACTTTCTGATAAACCACTTTTGCTTCTTCATGCAATTTAAGCTTTGTTAAGAAGTCTGCGCGAAACTTCTCCACGATAAAATAATATTCGGGATGGAAAGGAGACAATTCATCGCAGGCAAGTAAGCCCGCATTCCAGTTATTTTCTAGCTCCGCTTTATAGATATCTTTAAGGGCTTCCTTACGGCGAATCGCGGAAGATATCCGCTCTTTTAAAGTCACGGAGTTAAATGGTTTTAGTAGATATTCATCCGGTTTTAACTCAATGATAGCGCGTACGATGGATGCTGAGTTTTCCCCTGTGACAAGAATGAACAAGGTCTCTGGTCGAATCAGCTTAAGGTGCTTCAACTCTTCGAACAGTTGTTTGCCATTCATGCCTTTACCAAAGTTGTAGTCGCAGATAACAACGTCTAGTGTTTCACGTTGAGCGATGGTTATCGCCCCTTTGGCAAGCCTAGCACTAAGAATGCGTTTGTCTGAAAATCCGAGTTTAGTCAGCATGTTTCGTAAAGTCAGCACAACGACAGGGGCATCATCTACGATTAAAACATTGAGTTCAGAAAATGATTTGTTACTCATGAAATTTAATATCAACAAAACAACAGCAGTGGATAGAAACACTCCAAGCTTGCGCGTTAGAGCAATTCAATCAGTTGAGAAATAGGTAGGGGCTTTGATGCAATGTAACCTTGAAAAAGGTCTACCCCAATTTCGTTTAAGTAAGTCAAAGTCGCATGGTCTTCAACGCCCTCTGCAACGGAGCGCAATCCGAGTGACGTAGCGAGCTGCACACAGGCAGCAATTAGCTGGCGGCTTTTGTAATTTTGAACAGCATTACCAATAAATTTCTGATCAATTTTTAGTTCTGTGAATGGTAACGTCGCCAATTGGCTCAGAGATGAATAGCCCGTCCCGAAATCGTCAATCGCTAACCCAACTCCTCTCAGTCGTAAATTGGCTAAATTAGCCAATGAAATAACGCATGAGTTATATACCTCATCTTCGGTCAACTCAAGAGTTAGCCTTTCCACCGCAAACTGAGAGCGCTCACAGAACTCCAGCAGTTGTACGCTCATTGGTACTTGCAGTGTCTTTTGATTCATGTTTATTGAAAGCAGCAATTGGTTATCGAAACTTGATAGATCGCTTAGGGCGGTTTGCAATGAGACCCAAAACAATTTGTCCAACATGTTGTGTTTGGTCATTGCGCTAAGAAAGGCATTTGGCCCCAGCACACCATGTATAGGATGTTCACAACGAATCAGCGCTTCAACGCCAATGATCTTGTTGTTCGATACTTGGTATTGAGGTTGGTAGTAATTCCGAAACCAGCCTTGGTCAAAGCCCTGAGTAATATCTTCTACAGAAAGCGAAACTGTCTGCATATTGGAATGTGATCGTGAAGCGACAGTCTTAAAGTCAGACAATATGTCTTCTAAGGTATCTAAAGCGACGGGCTTAACGAGGGAACGAACAAAGCAATAGCCTGCGGACACGCACATACTATAAGTAATATCGACGACATCTTTGTTTGCCGCGCTAAGAATCACCACGCCGGTAGGGCGCTGAGCTTCAGATAGTGACGATAGTAAGTCAATGCCATTTAAACCCGGTAAGTTTAAATCACAAAACATCAGGTCGATTTGTTGCTTGGCACACAATGGAGCGACCTCTTTGCCGGAATGCAGCAGCTGAATGTTGGCGCTAGTGTAACGGCTCAGTAAAATCTTCAGGTTTGTCGCTTGTAGAATGTCGTCTTCAACAATCAATATATTCATTTAACTACGCTCTGTTATCTAGCCACGCTTTCGTGCTAGACAAAATCTCTTCAAGTATTTTTATCAGTGCGTCCTTACTAACTTGCTCTTTGTCTGAGCCTATCCATTGTTCACATGTTTTTGCAGCTTGCTCTAGTTCACCAATAGAGAGTGCCGCTGCTGAGCCCTTAATTCTATGGGCGACAGATTTAAGAGGTTCTTCAGCACTGTTTAGTAGCGCTTTGTCTGAGGCAAAAGCCATGAATACCACCTCTGCAATTTCAACCTGCTCATCCACGTGGTAACTATCAAGCCAACATCTGGTTTGGTTTACTGAGCTCGGCGGTAAGTACCTTTCAAAAATGCCTCTGAGTGTTTCGATAGAGTATGGTTTGAAAATGACTTCGTTCATTCCAGCTGCTGATGCTTTTTCCAACACATACTTAGCGTTGTCTGCAGTACAGCCGACAATAGGCAGTGCATTCAACATTGGATGATTCTTTATTTTTTGGGTTAATTGATACCCATCCATGTGTGGCATATGACAATCAGTGATGATCAAATCGTATGCGAGCTCTTCTTTCTCAATAGATTCGATCAGTGTTTTGAAAGCAGACTCTCCACTCGACATAACCGTTGCTGGAACACCAATGCTGTCGAGTTGCTTTTTGAACAGCAAGCGGTTGATCGGATCATCATCAACTACCATCACATGACCTGACACAGATAGTGATTGCTGCGGCTTATCTTGACCTTGTTTGGATGTTCGGTTTAGCAGGGCATGATAAAGCGTGTCTGGGTAGAAGTTTGAACTCCCAGATTCTGGCTCTAATGCCGATGCATACAAACCGAACTCATCAACAGGTACTTCCCAGCAATTCAACCAAGCTTCGGTTTGGCTATTGTTGCAAGCAACTGGTCCAGTATTTAAAAGTTGAATCTGTCTACCAACCATTGGAATGCTGATGATGACAGAAGTACCAATATTGGGTTGGCTACTCACACTAATACTGCCTGCCATTAAGTCCACCAAACTTTTTACAATAGACATGCCAAGGCCAGTGCCGCCAAAGCGTCGTGTAATGGTTTCATCCCCTTGGATAAACGGTAGGTAGAGGGATGATACTTGCTCTGGCGTCATTCCACATCCGGTATCGGATATACCCATGACCAACTGAGACTCTGATGAAGCGATAGAAACTTCAACGCTGCCTTCATGGGTAAATTTGAGGGCATTACTCAACAAATTATTTAAAATTTGATTGATGCGCAGCCAGTCAAGGTCAACGTCCGCAAATGCGTTTGGTGGCCAATCGACAATAAATCTAAGCCCTTTTTGCTCAGCATTCTTTTCAAAGCTGCGAAGAATAGGCCCCAATTCGCTATACAGATTTCCGTTGCAGATGTCTAACTGAAGTTGGTTTGCTTCAATCTTTGAGAAATCCAATATATCGTTTACATGTAGCTTCAAACGATCGGCTGAAAGCATCGCGTTTCTTAACAGTTCTTTGCTCTCTGGCTTCGTAAGATCCTCTTCCAACAGCTCCATTAAGCCCAACATGGCGGCGATAGGAGTTCTCAGCTCATGGCTCACTACAGCTAAGAAGTGGTTCCGTGACGCAATTGCTTGCTCTAGTTCGGCTTCTTTTCTCTTGAGCACTGAAATATCGTCGAAGACCGTCATCTTGTATTCGTTACCATCAGACGGGTGTTTTATTGTCTGCTGGTGGACACGGTACATGTGATCATCAAGTTTTAGGTGTTTAGACTCATGTTCTAATGAGGATGCCTTGTCAAATTTTACCGTTTTCAGAAAGAGCTGCTTCTCATCAACCGACGCAGTGCTGTATTTAGTGCAGCGCTCCATTACTGACAAATACCGCTGATTAGCTAATACTTGTTGACTGCTCTTGTCCGTTATGACGATCAAGTTGGGCACATTATCTAAGATTGATGAAAGCCATTGGTTTTCAGTGCGTTTGATTTTTGACTCAAGCTCTCTTCTTCGCAGTGTTCTAGACAATCTATCCGTGTGCATGAAGTAAATCATCAGAGCAATTAGGAACACACAAGTTCCTACCAGCGCCCAAATGACGACTAACTTCTTATCGATACCATAAGTGATCATCACCTTGTTATGACGCTCAATTAATTGCTCGATCTCCTCTTTGGACGTAACGGTGAGCACAGTGTTTAGTATCTTGTGTAAGAACGCAGATTCACTACGTAACTCCATGCCGATTGGAGACGTTAGGTCGTAAGCTGTTGGCGCAGTTACAGGTACAAAAAGCTTCTCGAAACCTTTGTAGTAGTGGTTATCAACAATGCTCTTATTGACGAAGGCATGAGAAGCTTTGCCCGAAGCAAAGGCATTCATCAGCGCCTCGAAATCTCGGTACACCGGATATTGTTTGAACTTTTCATTTTGATGAAAGTGGGTGTAAAAGTTACCACTGCGATCCAAGATGGCAGTGGTTTGCTTTCCTTTGATTTGAGTTGCTCTTATGTAGCTAAACTTGAGCTCAGAATACGGTTGTGTCGCGATAAAATCGCGGCGATCGATATTATTCGTATTGCGAGCAGGCAAGAGGTCAACGACACCGTCCTTTAACATCTGTTCGACATCATGACCTTGAGGATCGATATATTCGAATGACAATAAGCTACGTTGGGCTAGCAGTTTCAATAGGTCGTGAACGTATCCGCGCAGTCTTCCTGTTTGCGGATCAATATAAGAGAGAGGATACAAATCATCTTCTATCGTGTATCGAATTGCTGTTCGGCCTTCTTGTTTTTCAAGTACTTTTAGCATCATGTCGTTATGCAATATATTGATATTTGCTTCTATTTCGACATGAGTATTCTGAGTGTTTTTTGTATGCTCAATATATTTGTTGATGATTGACATCAACTCAGGGTTGCTATTATTGGTCGCAATAGAGACTTCGCCTTTTGATAGCGACTTGTCATATATCACTTCACCAACGAGTTCACCGTTAACGTTCTGAAAACCATAGCTATTGAGGGTTGAGAGGCCCACAATTGCGGCATCGGCAATCCCAGTGTTTAAAGACTGAAACAGCATTTCGTTGTTATTGACGATATGAAGTTTATTGTAATCCTGTGTTTTTGCGAGGTCGCATGCGCTCGAATTTCTCACACATGCCCACACGAGTTCGTCTAAAGGTTTGGACTTTAGAGAGCTGTCTCTAAGCCAAATTAAGCGTAGAGTATTGAAGATAGGCTGTGAGAAAAGAAAGTCGGCGCTTCGAGCTTGTGTCGCTACAAAGCCAACTGTCAAATCGATCTCGTTCGCTTTTAACGCGGCAAAAAGCGCTTGTATATTGGAAAATGGGACATACTCCGGTGTTATGCCCAACTCTTCCGTCATTGTTTCAGCGTACTCAATATTGATACCTTCTTTTGAGCGAATATCGCCCCAGTAAGGTAACCAGTTTCCTTCTAGCACACCGACTTTTAGTGATGGGTTGTTTTTTAGATAAGT
>Ga0209379_10002567_pt1 | contig 10971 bp, 12 predicted proteins | sample tdDd001_FD_187124 | JGI IMG/M metagenome (GOLD analysis project Ga0209379, IMG submission 187124) | Marine sediment microbial communities from the Atlantic coast under amendment with organic carbon and nitrate - tdDd00.1 (SPAdes)... | ecosystem: Environmental > Aquatic > Marine > Coastal >...
AATACGCAAGTGCTCGGAAACCGTAGATTGCGCAAGACCCAGCTCAGAAACCAAATCACTGTTCAAACAACCGCCCATGGTATCGAGCGTGTGCAGGATATGCAGAATGCGCAAACGTGCTGGATGAGATAAAGCTTTTGCTTGTGCTGCTAGAGTTTGTTCTTTCTCGAGCTGTTGTTGCGTTGTTTGAAAAGCAACTTCGCACTTGTCGTTGCATTTATCACTCATTCGCTGGCCTTAATAGTTAATCGTCGAATTGCGATAAAGTGTACGCCTGCTCTGTGGAAGATGCAACAATTCGATGAAAAAACTAATCGGGAAATAACGATGAAGAAAAAGTTGAAAAAATATCTCTTTTAAAAACAGTGGTATAATTAAAAGCCTGGTAGGTTACTAAAAGTTAACTAATTGCATTGTATTTCTAGGTTACCATAATAAACCACATCCGACGCACAATGGTTATTGCGTCATCTTGTGAACTTATTTAAAGGTAATCCCATGAGCAACGTACTGATCATCAACGCACACGAACCATCACCATACTCGGAAGGTCGTTTAAACGCCTCTCTTGTCGACAAAGCACAGACGCTTCTCCAAGCAAAAGGCCATGAGGTTCGCGTTGTGACAATGCAAGATGAGATTAACGTAGATGAGCAACTCGCACACTTTGAATGGGCTGATCGTGTGATCATCCAAAGCCCAATCAACTGGATGTCTGTACCTTGGTCATTCAAAAAATACATGGACGACGTGTTTACTGCGGGTATGGGCGGCGCACTGTGTGCATTCGATGGCCGTAGCGCAGAAGAACCAAAGAAAAACTACGGTACAGGTGGTACGCGAACCAACACTAAGTACATGCTTTCGTTGACATTCAACGCGCCAGAAGAATCGTTTGATGATGAGAACGAATACCTGTTCCAAGGTAAAGGTGTCGATGATTTGATGTTCCACATGCACGCTAACTTCCGTTTCTTTGGTATGTCAGCACTGCCGACATTCGCTAGCTATGATGTGATGAAGAATGCGGATATCGAAAATGATTTTGCACGTTTCGAAGCGCACATTAACGAAAACTTCTAATACTTTAAGGAAGATAGTGCGAACTGAATGATGAATTGAGATGGACTGCTGTATGCGGTCCATTTTTATTTGTTTGCAGCGAGGTGACGTTTTTATTACTCTAAAACACTAAATGTATCTAGCTTACTTTTCGTTACCTAGATTAGGTACGTATCTTGAGGTGTATTGTGGAAAGCAGAATCAGTGTAGATAGCAAAGGTCGCAAGTCAGTGGCGAACGTATGTGCGGAGCCATGTGCTATCGAGAAAGGGATGCGTCTAATTGGTGGTAAATGGAAAGGCTCTTTGATTTTTCATTTGAAAGATGGCCCAGTTCGTTTCAATGACCTAGCACGCATGCTAGGCGGCGCAAGCAAAAAGATGATTGATCAGCGCCTTAAAGAGCTAGAAGCGGAAGGTATGGTGGTGCGCAAAGTGATCAGTGACCGCCCAATTGCAGTAAGCTATGAGCTCACTGAGTTTGGCCGTACCGCACTTAAAATTCTTGATGATTTGCGAATCTGGTCTGAGACTCACCAGATTGAGTTGCGTAAATAACGCGGCCTGTTGTATCTCATCATCACTTAACGGTTTAAGCCAATAAAAATGCCAGCATATCGCTGGCATTTTTTATGTTTGATGGTTGTCTGAGACTGATTAGGAGTAATCCGCTTAGTAGTCCAACGTACCACGGATAGGGTAGTTGTTGTCTGGATTACGAATCCAAGCCAAACCACGTGATAGCGCGCCAAGCTCTGGGCGAACAAACGGGTTGTTTGAAATATCCACCACGTGCAAATTACCGTGTTCATTCACTACAAACAGGCCTGGTTCTGCGAAGTTATGGTCAGTCTCTTGTTCTGAACGAGGCAGTGAAATGTACAGACCCAATGTTTTCATTTGCTCTTCGGTTAGGCCGTAAGCAATCGGGAAGCTGATTTCGAGTTTTTCTAGATGCCCCTCAAGCTGCTCTTTTGAATCGCCTGAAACCGCAAGAATATCAACGCCTGCTTCTGCGAAAGCTTGCTTGTAGCCCTCTAACTCATTGAGGTATTTGGTACAAAGAGGACAGTGTTTACCACGATAAACGAATACCGCTTGCCAAGTCGCATCACCTTGCGGCTGACCTAACGTCACGCTTGAACCATCTAGCAAGGTTGCTTGAAGAGAAGGGAAGCTGTCGCCCGCTTTAAGTTTCACTGAAGTTGCCATAATGACTCCCGAATTAGTGGTATATATCCATGGATTCCCCTTCTCAATAAAAGCGATTGTGTAGGGGGTGAGACTTCAATGTAGACCCAGTTTTGCGGCATTTCAACTAGTTAACTTTTGGTAACCTAGATAATGAATGGCAAGAAAAAGAAACAGTTAGAAGAGAAAAGCAGAACTTAAAGATACAACAAAGTGGGGGTGTAGTATCAGGAGCTAAGTTCTGCTTTGATTTGTCCGTTATGTTATGACCAATTCAATAACTCTTTCATGTTTAGTAGTGCGATCACTTCCAACTTGTTTTTTGATTGAGCGATACGCTGTTGGAAATAAGCAGCCATTTTAGGCCACGCTTTTGCAGGTCTTTTATGGATTCGCATGATATTTCCTCCTTCGTGTTGGCAGGGTCAGTATGCGAAGAAAAGGGGAGCTGAAAAAGAGAGCAGATTTTTGTGGTTTATTCCTAATAAGCTCGAAAGGGGGGCTAACTCTTCGATTTTTGGCTTTGTGTAGGCAAAAAGGGGAACAAAGTGGACGGAAGTTTTCTTATTTTCTCTTGGATAAGTTGAGTAAAATAAACCTATCTCCACTTTTTGAGGATGCGCAGTGTCTGATCTCAACTTGTTCCGCTACTACCAACGACTGACACCATTAGGTGTTGGTAGTGAAGTCAAAACCACGTTGCAGGAAGTGGCAGATTTGCTGTTCACTTCTCCTCGTCATGCGCGCAGCTTGTTGTCGCAAATGCAGGCACTAATGTGGTTAAGTTGGCAGCCAAAAGCGGGCCGCAATCAGCGTTCGACATTGCTCCTAAACATAGAGTTAAGCGCGCTAAAAGAGAGCTTAGCTTTGGAGCGCATTAAGCTGGGTAAGTACGAAAAAGCACTGGCGATTCTCGATGAAGACGAAACTGCATTTGGACGTTTGCTCAAAACCACTTCAGGTGCATCGGTTCAAGAAGGTCGACTCAATATCCAGCTGACTTATAAGCGTATGTTTGAACGTATCGTCCCTCACCAACTTCACCGCAGCAGTGAGCGCTTCTTTCTGCGTCAAATCTATTGTTGCTTGGTATCGAGTGACTACAACGGTGTGGTAAAGCCAGAGTTGGCCCACCATTGGCGCTACGATGAGGATAACTTTGAGTGGACATTTTACCTTCGCCCCGGTCTAACGTTTCATAATGGGGCGCCGATTGATGCTGATACCGTGGTGAGTCTATTTGCCAAACTGAGTTCGTTGGAGTATTACCAGAAAGAGCTGGCTCACGTTACCGATATCACTGCGCCAAACCCTCTTAAAGTAGTGTTTAGCCTGAGCAAGCCAGATTTGGGTTTTGCAGGGCTTATATCTGGGGTGAAATATGGCATTCAACCCGTTAGCCAAGTAAACGTGGCTAACAACAACTTGGTGATTGGTAGTGGCCCGTTTTCGGTGATTGAGCACAATGCGAATCGACTAAAGCTGAAAGCTTTCGATGCTTATTACGCTTGCCGTGTACTTACCGACATAGTGACGATTTGGATCGTCAACGATGAGAAAATGGAGAACCCTTCACTCACTGGTAGTGTGCCTATCAACGTTAGCGAGACTTTATGTGGTCATTATGTTTCGACTCAAGATGACAAAGCCCCTCATGATGGTCAACACACTCGAACTGAAGATGGCTGCTTGTTTGCTCTGTTCAACCATCATGCTAAACAGCCTTTGTCTCGTGCTCAGCGCCGTTATATTGCAGAGTTGATTCAACCTGAGCGTTTGGCAGAAGCGATGCGAAAAGAAAATACAGTGTTTCGCAGCGTTCCTGCTTCCAACTTACTACCTAGTTGGAAGCCCGTTTTACGTCCTTTTGGGGACAGAACCAAGTTACCGAAGACCATCACTATCGCGGGTTACAACTACACAGCGCTTCGTCGCTGTGCTCGTGCTATTTCTTCTCTCCTGACATTGGAAGGCTGTAAAGTTGAGACAATCATGTATTCCTACAGAGAGCTAAATGAAAAAGCGGAGAATGGAACGCTAGACGAGACGCTGGTGGTGACTAACACCACTTCTGATGACAGCCGTCATGTCTCTGCTTTTACTAACTTCTTTAGCAATGATGTTTTGTACCATACATTGGGTGAAGAAAATGCGCAGTGGCTTGATGAGCAGTTGGAAAAGGTGAGGTCGTTGGTTCCCCTTGAAGATTACTTAGTTGCGCTTGAGCCTATTGCTTCAACACTGGTCAGTGAATACTGGATCGCACCAATGTTCCACCATACTCAGACACTGCGTTTCCAAGGTGTTTTAGAAGACGTCGCTCTCACTAACTGGGGTTGGCCGGATATTCGATCAGTGTGGTCAGCAGATTAATCAAACCCGCCACTCGGCGGGTTTTTTGTGTCTTTTCTCTTCCGACCTTCTGTTCGCTATATGTTGAAACTAAGCAACGTTTCGATTTCTTTTAGCAAACAAGTGTGATGATTATCCCTGTTTGAAACTCACTAGCGCCGAATTAGTGAAAAATGAAGTTTGAATTTAATCACGATAAATAGCGAGTCAAGAGTCGTAATGTGATCGAGATAAATTATTGCGAATTTCTAGAAATGTTTGGATAGGTGCGGAGGTTCAAATTATGCCTATTGACATGTTGCTGAAAGAAAATTTGTTGCTAACTTTCTTTGTCTATTTTTGAGCTACGTTCATTAAAACAAATTGACAGCCATTTAATTGTGATTTGTTGCACAAAAGAGGCGTGCTTGCGCGGTTCTACGACTCTTATTGATAATTAACCCATCGAAACCGAACTGTTGATAGGGTTTAAAAATGCTGTATGAATTAATCGACCACGAACTAGTAGATGTTATTAATGACCGCCCTTACCAATGGCAAGACGCAGTTAAAAAGACAACGCAATACCTAGAAGACAAAGGTTACGTTTCTCAGCAATACGCGGATGCCATCATCCAATCGACCGAAGAAAATGGTCCTTACTATGTGTTGTGCCCTGGACTTGCGATGCCACATGCTCGCCCAGAAACCGGTGTCCTAAAAACGGGCTTGGGCATTCATATTTTCCCTTCACCAGTTGATTTTGGTTCGGACCTTGGTCCTGCCAACATTCTTATTACCCTAGCTGCAAAAGACTCTGATACCCACATTGAGGTGATTCAAGCGCTGAGCGAGATGTTTGTGGACGAAGAGAATATTGCAAAACTGGCACAAGCTTCATCTAAGGAACAAGTGCTAGACATAATAAAAGCATACTAAAAGGAACATAACGTGAAAGCAAACATGCGAGCCAATGTGCAAGCCTTCGGGGGTCATTTGACCGCCATGGTGCTGCCAAATATCGGAGCCTTCATCGCTTGGGGCTTTATTACTGCACTCTTTATCCCAACAGGTTGGATGCCAAACGAAGCGTTTGGAGAACTCGTTGGTCCAATGATCACTTACTTATTACCTCTGTTGATCGGTTATACCGGCGGTCAGATTGTTGGTGATAAACGCGGCGCGGTAGCCGGTGCCATCGGTACCATGGGTGTTATCGTTGGTGCGGATATTCCGATGTTCGTCGGCGCGATGATCATGGGTCCTCTCAGTGCTTGGGTTGTGGTGCAAATGGATAAACGAATCCAACACCGTATTCCTTCTGGTTTTGAGATGGTGGTGAACAACTTCTCACTAGGTATCGTGGGCATGATCCTGTGTCTGTTCGCCTACGAGATTGTTGGCCCTGCAGTAACAGCGGCAAACTTGTTTGTGAAATCAGGCATCGAAGCCTTGGTAGCGACGGGGTTCCTTCCTTTGCTTGCAATCATCAACGAGCCTGCGAAAGTGCTGTTCCTAAACAACGCCATCGACCAAGGTATTTATTACCCACTAGGTCTGCAGGCCGCAGCTGAAACAGGTAAGTCTATCTTCTTTATGGTGGCATCTAACCCAGGTCCAGGTCTTGGTATGCTTCTGGCTTACGCGAAGTTTGGTCAAGGTCTGTCTAAACGTTCTGCGCCAAGTGCCATCATCATTCACTTCTTCGGTGGTATTCATGAGCTGTACTTCCCGTACGTGCTAATGAAACCAATCATGATCTTGGCAATGATTGCGGGTGCAGCGACAGGTATCGCAACCTTCAACTTACTTGATGCAGGTTTAGTAGCAGGTCCAAGTCCAGGCTCAATCTTCTCTTACCTAGCATTGACTCCAAAGGGCAGCTTCCTAGCGACCATCGCAGGTGTCACAACTGCAACGATTGTTTCTTTCCTTGTCGCAAGTGCGATTCTGAAGGTGAGCAAAGCAGAAGACAAAGAAGACGAGTTTGAACAGTCTGTCTCTGATATGAAAGACATGAAAGCGGAAGGCACAATCAAACCAGTTGCTGCTGCAACACAAGAAGTCAACAAACCAATTGCATTTGTCGCATTCGCTTGTGATGCGGGTATGGGCTCAAGTGCGATGGGCGCTTCAACCTTCAAACGCAAGTTAGTTCAAGCCGGGATTGATATTGAAGTGAAGAACTTCGCCATCGAAAAAGTCCCAAGTGACGCTGACATCGTCGTGACGCACGAAAGCTTAGAAAGTCGAGCGATTAAAGCAACAGGCTTGCCAGTAATAACGATTAAGAACTTCCTCAATGACCCGGCGCTCGATGAGCTGATGGACAAGATTAAGCAACAAACGGTCGCAACTGAGCAACCAGCCTAACAATGCAGTATGGGGCGGAACCTACCGCCCCATTTAGGAGAGAAATCATGGTACAAACAACGGCAGCGGTTATCTGTGGCGAGAAAGATGTTCAACTAAGAACCTTTGATTTGCCAAGCATTTCAGCCGATGAACTTCTGGTTAAAAACATTTCAAACAGCATTTGCCTATCCACTTACAAAGCAGCATTGTTGGGTAGCAAACACAAACGCGTACCTGAGAACATTGATGAAGTACCAGTGATGACGGGCCATGAATACGCAGGTGTGATTGTTGAAGTCGGTGAGAACCTAAAAGACCAATACAAAGCAGGCGATTACTTTGTTCTACAACCAGCAATGGGTTTGCCTAGTGGTTACTCGGCGGGTTACAGCTACGAAACCTTTGGCGGCAACGCAACGTATTCCATCATTCCTAAAATTGCTATCGACTTAGGCTGTGTGCTGCCTTACCACGGTGACTACTTTGCAGATGCGTCTTTGGCTGAGCCAATGTCATGCATCATCGGTGCTTACCATGCGAGTTACCACACTACGCAATACGTGTATGAGCATGATATGGGCATCAAAGAGGGGGGAGCGTTAGCGCTATTAGCGTGTGCTGGCCCTATGGGGATTGGCGCGATTGACTACGCGATTAACGGCCCGGTGAAGCCAAAGCTGATTGTGGTAACAGACATCGACGCTGCACGCTTAGACCGAGCTGAGTGCTTAATTCCGGTTGAGAAAGCAAAAGAGCAGGGCGTTGAACTGCATTACGTGAACACCGCTCAAGTCGATGACCCTGTGAGTTATCTGAAAGCGCTGAACGATGGCAAAGGCTACGACGACGTGATGGTGTATGCAGCAGTATCGCAAGTGCTAGAACAAGCCGATGAGCTGTTGGGTAACGATGGCTGCCTAAACTTCTTCGCAGGCCCTACCGATAAGAAATTCAAAGTACCGTTTAACTTCTACAACGTGCATTACGAATCAACGCACATTGTTGGCACATCTGGTGGCTCGACCGGCGACATGGTGGAATCTATCGAGTTGTCTTCACAAGGTAAGATCAATCCATCGTTCATGATCACGCACGTTGGTGGTCTGCAAGCTGCGCCACATACGATTTTGAATCAGTTGGATATCCCGGGCGGTAAGAAGTTGATTTACCCGCATATTGACCTGCCATTGACCGCGATTGATGATTTCTTATCGTTGGCAGACCAAGACTCGTTCTTCGCCGAATTAGACGCAATTTTGAACGCTAACAACTATGTGTGGAACGCACATGCAGAAAAAGCGTTACTTGAGTTTTATGACGTGAGCTTAACGGTTTAGTTGCAACGAATTTGTGTGGTAGCCTTTGCGCTGCCACATAATGGAGAGGTCATAATACGTTGTCACGTGAAGACGAATTACTGGAGAAACTGGACGAGTGCGAAAATGCGACTGCGTTTCTTCAGGTTTCTAACAAAATAATTAACCTCAAGTTAAAAGCATTACTTCCGAGCGTGTTCGTCCAAGACGATCTGGTGAAGGAGTATGCTGTGGATCCTTTATTGAAAGAAGATGGTCCGTTGGTGACGACCGATGTGGTATCGAAGCTGATGTTTGCGATGGGCAAAATCTCTTTGGAAACTTACGCCGATATCGGATTGTACGATCAGGTCTTGGAGTACGTGGTTAGCCAACCGGAGAAAGTCGAATTCGCGGATGACGTGATTTACGACTTCATCAAAAACCAAGCGGTACTCTCTTCTCAGCAAGACAGCTTTTATCTTGAGTCGATCAATCAGCTTAAGTTCTCTTCGTTTGAGTCCTTTTCGCAAATGAGATACGAATCTCTCATCAAAACAGTGTTGAAGCTGTCGTGTGAAATGTTGATAGAAAGAATCGAAGGGGAGATCAATCAATAAGGGTTCACCATGAAAGTGAATTTAAACGTCAGTGGTTTTGAAACCGAAGCTACCTTTCCCGATGCCGACATAAAGCGAATCCATCAACCTCTTATCGAAAAGTTTACCCGCCTCTATCATGAGAAGCAGGAACGCATTGTCGTGTTCTTGTGCGCGCCTCCGGGCAGCGGTAAGTCAACCCTAGCTGCGTTCTGGGAACACCTTTCTGAACAAGATGAAAACCAAGAGCCACTTCAGGTTCTGCCTTTTGATGGTTTTCACTACCCGAACGAAATCCTAGACAGCAACACCATTGAACGTAATGGTGAAATTGTCCCTCTGCGCTGCATTAAAGGCTCTTACGAGACGTTCAATCTCACTGAGCTTATCGATAAGCTGAAACAGCTTAAAGTGAAAGACAGCAAATGGCCTTACTACGACCGCAACTTACATGATCCGGTTGATGATGCCATTCAGGTTAACCGCAATATTGTCGTCGTCGAGGGCAACTGGCTGTTGCTTGATGAACCAGTATGGAAAGAGTTGCATAGCTTGGCCGATTTTACGGTGTTTATTGATACTCAAGCGGAGTTTCTACAAGAGCGTTTGGTTAATCGAAAAATCCGTGGCGGTACAGATCCAGATGCCGCATTGGCGTTCTACTTACGCTCTGATGCTGTCAACGTTGATAAAGTGTTGAATCATTCGATTCCTGCTGACTTATCGTTGTTTCTCAATCAAAACGGTTCGTTCGAAATTCGATAGTTCGTCCACAATCTCAGGAGGTCACCATGGATATCGTGATTGATAGCCACACCCATACTATTGCCAGTGGACACGCTTACAGCACCATTCTAGAGAACGCATTGTCTGCTAAGAATAAGGGGCTAAAACTTCTTTGTACCACCGATCATGCTCCCGAGATGCCAGGAGCCCCTCACTACTGGCATTTCAACAATCAAAGAATTTTGCCCCGCTTTTTACATGAGATCGGCATTCTCCGTGGCGTCGAAGCCAACACGCTGAATGTGAAAGGGGAGATAGACTTACCACCGTCCTCTGACCAACATCTTGACTGGGTGATTGCGAGTTTCCATGAACCCGTATTCAAGCCAGCAACGGAAGCTGAGCATACCGCCGCCCTGATAAATGCGATTCAAAGCGGCAGAGTGGATGTTCTTGGTCATTTAGGTAACCCAAATTACCAATTCGATATGGAACAGGTGCTGCGCTGCGCGAAAGAGCACAATGTTGCGGTTGAAGTTAACAATACATCTTTGACTGGCAAAAGCCGTAAGGGCAGTGATTCTCGTTGTGATCGCATTGTCGAATTGGGCAAAGAGGTTGGCGTTTACTTCAGTACAGGGTCGGATGCCCATTTCAGTGAAGAGATTTCCAAGTTAGATTTGGCAATTGCTTTGCTGGAAAAACACGGGGTGGATGAAGAGAAGATACTCACTACATCGACGAGTCGATTCTTGAACTTCCTACTGCTGAGAGGTAAGAAGAGAATTCCCGAGTTTGAATGCCTGTACTGAGAAATCGACTATGCTAGGGCTTAGTGGATTTATCTTAGTTATTGAAAAATAATGTTATATGTAAGCCGAAGAATAAGCCCGGCACGTTCGGGTCTATTCTCCGTAGCCACTTTTCTCATTAACAGTTAGAGTTTTTGTGGACAAGGAAAATCAACTTCGTGAGCAACGTTTGAGCATCCGGGCTGAGCAAACGGGCGGCAGTTAGGACGTCTTCCGCGACCACATGCTCAATATCTCGAATATCTAAAGCTACGTCTAGATCTGTCAGTTGCAGTGCACGCAAAATTGCTCTGTACTGGGAGAGCTTCATGTCAGACTCCCCCCTTTCAATGCGTTGATATGTCTTTAAGCTCATTCCTGCTGCTTGAGCCATTTTTTCTCTGGAAACGCCTTGTTCTTTCCTTCTTTGAATAAGAACTTCAACGATTGGGTCAATATGCATAAGCGCTCCATTTGGACAGATTTGACCTAAAAGACGCAAATTGTGGACCAAGTTAACTAGCACGTATTTACCCGCAAATGAATTTTTTATAAAAATGCTGTTCTAATAAAAACGTAGATTATTCAGTCAGTTTGCGGCAAATGAAAATACATAACAGAA
>Ga0209379_10002574_pt1 | contig 10954 bp, 7 predicted proteins | sample tdDd001_FD_187124 | JGI IMG/M metagenome (GOLD analysis project Ga0209379, IMG submission 187124) | Marine sediment microbial communities from the Atlantic coast under amendment with organic carbon and nitrate - tdDd00.1 (SPAdes)... | ecosystem: Environmental > Aquatic > Marine > Coastal >...
CTTTGTCAGCTGTTTGTTCCACTTTAGTCAGTACCGTCAACTTGTTGATTCCAAAAGCATCCATATCCAGGGATACATCTTGACCTAGACGTAAACCATAAAGGTCGATTTTTTCTGCGATGTCTTGTGATACCATTTCTACCTTGTCTGATACAGGGTATGTTTTCAATTCTCCTGTTGTTGACAAAATCGTCACCTTTGGCGATTCAGAAATAATAATCTCCTTAATACGTCCTTGGTCTTCCGATACAAGACCAGTGCCTTCAATTTTTACAATTTTTCCATATTCCGTCGTTACCTTAAGGATGTCGCCTTTACGAATTGCTTCGCCGCCTCTTGTAACCAACTCAAAGCCTTGCTCTATCTTTTGCTCTATGAATGTACCGTCTTCAAGACGTACACTTAAGATGCTACCTTGTTCAAAGTCTGTGTCTTTATTAAGCACACCACTGACTTGGTTGTCTTTTGTATAAACAGTGATTTTCTTGGCATCTGTATTTTCTGCATTTACGATGATACGGTCACCGACTACAATGTCGTCAACACCAATAGACTCATCGTCTTTTTCCACTGTTACAGTTTCATAAATCTTAAAATATTCGTTTTTACCAGAATCTTCTCTCATTGTCAGTACGCGATATGCACCGCTATCCCCTGAAAGGGATTTTGATATTTCCACGAACACACCTTCATAACGATCAAAATCACGATCGATGACAAGTTGCACTAAATTCCCTTGTATAACGCTGATTGTAACGTCTTGCCCTTGTTCTAAGTTTAAGAACGACAAGGTCTTACCATTCATGGTAATTTTAGCTTTTTCAGCATCGTATACTTTAGCGACACCTTGACTATCTTTGATTTCAACAAGTGATTGATCCGGGAATACACGTCCTACAGATCCTTTGAATGTTCCAGTTTCCGTAAACAACGACGTCGGTTGCGTCCCAGTCGATGGCGTGCCTGTTGTTGGCGTATTTTGTCCACCGGTAATCGATGTCCCTTCTGTTGGCTTGATAATCAAATCAGAATTTGTATCCGTTGCAACAGTCGATCCATCTAGTGCATCATAAAAGCCCGATAACATTGCAGCCAATAATTGTCTTGAAGTAATCTCTGTTGGAAGGAATTTGCCGTCAGCATTTCCCTTGCCGCTGATTACATTGAATTCAATCAACAAGTTAACATATGGCGATGCCACATGATTGATATCAAAAGCGTCTTTAAAATCAAAAGAAATAATCTTATTTAAGTTTTCTTTTTTGAATATATTTAATGTCTTACCCATAAAAATCGATGTATCAATTTTCTTTGCTACCGTCAATTTATCGTCTTGGATAAAAAACTTCAGTTCGTCTTTAACGATAACATCATTTTCTAATGCATAAGCAACCGCAGGATACGTTGCACCGTAAGGCGCCAATTCCTTTGGAATATTAAGTGATGTAATCGTCGCATTATGTGTTGCCACCAATACTTCTTCATTTAAGCTGTCAATCAAGCCCGATGCTTTAACTGTTTTATAAGTTGCCACAATGACTTCCAGTTTCGTCGCATCCTGCTTCGGTTTAAATGTAGCGTCTTCATACCCTGGCATTGCGCCCATAGCGCTCATCTTTTCAACAACTGCGTTTGCCCAATAATCTTCAGGCACATCTGTAAAAGACTGTGCAGCAAAAGCTGTACCCAATCCTGACAGCATCATGATTAGAGCAAGACAAATCGTCAATACCTTGTTCATCTTTCGTTTCATCTTATTCCTCCTAATTTCTCACCTATATGTGAAGCAATTTCCCCGTTGCAACCCACGCATAACTATATGATTCTAATTATATCATTTTATGGTCCGTTTACTATTACATTTTCTTGACAACGGTCATTACTAGTGCTTTGAGGTCCAAGTTATGATAAAATATTAGAAGAAAAAGATTAATCGAAAGAGGTACTATAATGGTCATTACAATAGATGGACAAGAAGTATATTATGAAGTACATGGCGAAGGCCCGCCACTGTTGATGTTACACGGTTGGGGCAGTCATTTGAATAATTTTTCAGCGTTAATAGACGTCTATAAATCACGTTATAAAATATATGCCGTGGATTTCCCTGGATTTGGTCAAAGCCCTGAACCTAAAAGCGCTTTTTCAATCTATGATTACGCCGACTTGACGGAAGGCTTCATGGATGCAATGAAGATCCCAACACCGACGATTCTTGCCCATTCGTTTGGCGGGAGGGTTTCACTGATCATCGCTAGCAAAAGAAACATCCCTAAAATGATCTTAACTGGTTGTGCAGGTATCCGACCTGAACGATCAGCTGGTTACTACGTTAAAATTTATGGTTTCAAAGCAATGAAAGTACTGTCGAAAGTACCTTTGTTGAATCTCGTTTTTAAGGAAATGGTGGACGATTATCGTACAAAAGTAGGTGACTACAACGCTGCGTCACCAATCATGAGACAAATTCTGTCAAAAGTGGTCGCACAGGATTTACGCCATCACTTAAAGGATATCAGTGCGTCTTGCCTATTAATCTGGGGCGAATTGGACACTGCGACACCGCTTGAAGACGGAAAGATTATGGAAAAGGAAATTCCAGATGCCGGACTGGCTGTTCTCAAAAAAGCAACTCATTATGCATTTTTGGAACAACATCAGCAATTCGTCACTATTATGAATAAATTTTTAGAGGAGTAATCATGACACAACTAATTATTGTCAGCTGTCTAATCGGATTGGCATTCTATAAAAATCAAAGAGATTTACATATGTTCCAGCAAAATAGCTATCGCTGGGAACGATATATGAAATGGCGGAAAAACCAACAATCATTTCATGGGTATGATATTGCAGTCCTCTACGGAACGGCACTACTGATCAGCCGTTATTTCACGACCAACAGCACCGTACAAGTCACGACACTTATCGGTGGATTGTTCTTTATAACAATCTCCGCTTTAGGCTTTAAACTGCGTGTCGACGCATCACCTGAAAAGAAAAAACTGGTTTATACCAATAGAGTCAAGCGATTAAACGGCACCATCATTCTATTGTACCTTTGTTTTATCGCAGTCGTGCAACTATTTCCAGCGATTATCGCCATTACGATTTCTGCACTTGTCACTACGCTTTCATACGTTGTGGTACTTAAAGCCAACTGGTTAAACACACCGATGGAACGTCACATCAACAACGGCTTTATCAATGACGCAAAAAAACGTTTAAAAGAAAACCCAAACTTGATCGTCATCGGCATCACAGGCAGTTACGGCAAAACGAGTGTTAAAAACATCCTATATCAGTTACTGTCACAGCAGTACAACGTGTTGATGACACCTGAAAGTTACAATACACTGCTTGGTGTTACGCGCACCATCCGGGAGCGACTGCTACCGACCCACGATATTTTCATCGTAGAAATGGGCGCAAAACAAACTGGAGACATCAAAGAGATTTGTGATTTGGTCAATCCATCGACTGGTATCATCACTTCTATCGGACCTCAACATTTGGATACCTTCAAGACAATCGAAAACATTCAATCCACTAAAGGAGAACTATTCGAAGGGGTTATGCCTGGCGGAAACATTTACGTCAACAGCAACGATCCATTGATTGTGGACTTACCGAAAAGAGACGATGTCAGCTACCATTACTTTGCCGTAGATGAAAAGAGCACTTCTTTTGAGTTGCCTGCGAAGGCCTCTTTCTACAAAGCAAGTGATGTACACCTAGACAAAAAAGGCACCCACTTCACGTGTACAACAAACGACAAAGAACAAGTGGCAATGACAACCAGATTACTGGGCGCCCACAACATCGGTAACATGCTGGGCAGCATTGCAATATCAGGTGATTTAGGCATCGACTTAAAACGTCTGAACACCCTGCTATACGACATCGAACCAGTAAAACACAGACTGTCGTACAGAACGACTGGCATGAACTACACAATTTTAGACGATGCATTTAACTCAAACCCTGTTGGGTCAAAAAATGCACTGCAAGTCTTAAAAGAGATGGCCGGCAATAAAAAGATAATTATCACACCAGGCATGATTGAACTGGGTGATGAACAATACAACTTAAATAAAGCATTTGGAACAGCTATCGCGGATGTTTGTGATTACACCATCTTAGTTGGACCTAAACAAACCCTTCCAATCCAAGACGGATTAAAGGAAGCGGGATACCCCACAGAAAAACTGACGATTGCACCAAACCTAAAAGCTGCTTTTGCAACGCTGAACCAACTTGTTGGTGAAGGTGACATCGTTTTATTAGAAAATGACTTACCTGATGCATTCAACGAATAAGCAGGTGTAAAGGAGATACTATGGTACATTTAGGCGTCTTTTTTGGCAGCAATACGGTGGAACATGAAATTTCAGTCATCACCGCAATTCAAGCCATTGACCATTTGAAGCAATTACCCAACTATAAAATCGTTCCAATCTACGTCTCAAAAGAAGGCAACACCTACACTGGTGACGCTTTATTCGAGATGGATCATTATAAGGATCTAGAAGCATTAAAAAAACTGTTAACACCAGTGACATTATCAAAGGGCAATCATGTCATCCAGCTATTAAAAATGCCGATCAAGAACTTCCAACAGCCGGTGGTTGAGGAAATTCACGTGGCCTTCCCAATCTTCCATGGAAGTTTTGGCGAAGATGGTACATTCCAGGGATTGTTTGAATTAATGGATATACCATACGTCGGGTGTGATGTTTTGGCTGCTGCAACGACAATGGACAAAATCACCTCGAAACTGATTCTTAAGGAATCTGGCATTCCAGTAGTCGATTATTATTGGCTCAATGCGAACCAGTGGATCAACGATCCCAACCGACACATGGAAGCCATCGAGGAAAAATTCACCTATCCCGTTATTGTAAAGCCTGCCAACACAGGCTCTAGCATCGGTGTTTCCGTGGCTCACAACCGAGATGAGTTGGAAGATGCCATTAATCTGGTTCGTAAATTCTCCAACAGAATTCTAATCGAATACATGGTCAAAGACATCATGGAAATCAACATCTCCGTACTTGGGGACTGTGAACAAGCAACCGTATCCGTTATAGAGCGACCAATTACAGATGATGAATTCCTTACTTTCGAGGATAAATATGAAAGCAACAGCAAGACAGAAGGCATGTCTTCTGCCAAGCGTCAAATTCCAGCCATATTACCTGATGGAATGAAAGAAGCAATTGAAGAAATTGCTTTAGACGCTTTTAGAATACTTGATTGTAGTGGTGTCAGTCGACTTGATTTCATGATTGAACAAACGACTGGTCACATCTACTTAAATGAATTCAATACCATTCCAGGCTCATTGTCATTCTACATTTGGGAACCGACAGGTGTCCCTTACCACGAACTACTGGAACGGTTGATTCAACTAGCATATAGTAAACATCGCCGAAAAAAGAAATTGGTCTTCTCCAATAAAACCAACATTCTTTCTGGCGTCGACTTAAAGGGAATAAAAAAATAGGAGGCGAGCAAATGAGTTATGCAAAAATTTTGATTGTTGAAGATGAAAAAGAAATATCGAGCTTGGTCAAGGATTATCTTACCGCTTCAAATTACGACGTTATCGTTGCCGGAGACGGTGAAGAAGGCGTTGAACTTTTCAGAAAAGAACAACCGGATATGGCCATTTTAGATATTATGCTACCAAAAATGGACGGCTTTGAAGTGTGCCGTACCATCCGACAAGAATCTAAGATACCTATCATTATGTTAAGCGCACGAAAAGAAGACACGGATAAAATTCTAGGGCTTGGCCTGGGTGCAGATGACTATATCACCAAACCATTTAGCCCAAGAGAACTGATTGCTCGTGTCCAATCCCATTTTAGACGTTACAGTGAACTATCAGAACCAACACAAAAGTCTGATGCACTTGTATTTGGCGATCTGGAAATTGATCCAAAAGCATATATCGTCAAGGTAAAAGGTGAAGAAGTGCCATTTTCGGTAAAGGAATTCGAAATCCTTCACTATTTAGCACTGAACATGAATCAGGCCCTTTCAAGAGAAAAAATCTTTGAATCGATTTGGGGCTTTAATGAATACGGTGATATCAATACAGTCACAGTACATGTAAGAAAAATCAGAGAAAAAATTGAAGAAGACCCTTCAACACCAAAATACATCGAAACAATTTGGGGTATCGGTTATAAATTCAAAGCACCTAAAAATTAAGTAGGTGACTTCATGAAAGTAACCATTCGAAAGAAACTTATTTTTTCCTATTTATCATTGTTGATTGTACCAATCTTGATACTCATCTTATTGATTTTCTTGTTTACGACGCCATATTTTCAGAAAATACCTGTATTTGAGCGTATTGCCAAGATGGATGAGGTGCAATACAACATCAGCAATTTCATTCAAGAAAATATCAATGCTGGAAAAGTGGATCTTCTAGATGCTGACATCCAGAAGATGATTGATAGCCGTTACATTAAACGTGTTATTTATGTCAGTAATGAGGATATTATTGAATACGACAGCAGCAATGCCGAAACTGTCGGTTATGACATCAGCAAATTTGATGAATTGGATATTTCACTGTCAGATATCGAAACTTATATGTACTATAACGACGAAATCGTTGGCCGTTTGATTTTCTTCCCATCCATCACAGCGGAAGAAGCGTATAAATTCCTGATTTATCTTCCGATTGCCATGGCTATCTTTTTCCTTGGGCTTATCATTGCTATGATTATTATTTTATCCAAAATATTGTCTGATGGCATATTAAAACCCTTAGGAGAACTAAATACCGCTGCAGAGCGCATAAGCGATGGGGATCTGGATTTTGAAATGACGTATAAGGAAAATGACGAACTCGGCAAGCTTTGCATCGAGTTTGACCGAATGCGGCTTAAATTAAAAGATTCCCTCGATAAACAAGGCAAGTACGAAAATTCCAGAAAACTGCTGCTTGCCAGTATTTCTCATGATTTGCGTACACCGCTGACATCCATCAAGGGCTATATCGAAGCACTTCAAGACGGAATCGTAACCGACGAAGAAGCCAAAGACCGTTACATGAACATTATCGTAGACAAAACAAATAAACTGAACACCTTGATTGATGATCTGTTCATTTATTCAAAAATGGAACTTGGTGAGTTTCAAATAGAGTTGATGACCATTCCTTCAGACTTCTTAATGGAAGGACTATTGATGCCTAAGATTTCGGAATACGCAGATGCGCCTTTTGAATTCAAGCTGGACAAATCCTTTCCCATGGTACTATTGGATGTGGACGAAAAGAGAATTTCACAAGTCATCGACAACGTTATTCACAATGCGACAAAATATACCAACAGCTACATTGATGTCCGCGTGAAAACAAAAGCTGACTACTTACAGATTTTTATAGAAGACGACGGTTGCGGTATCCCAAAAGATGAGCTGCCATTTATCTTCGACCAATTCTACAAAGTAGAAAAATCAAGAAATTCCTCTGTACAAGGTACAGGCCTAGGATTGGCTATCACCAAGCGACTTGTAACCGCCCACGGCGGACGCATCAGTGTGAAGAGTATCGAGGATGAGGGCACGACGTTTAAAATTGAGTTGCCTATAAAACACAAGCCTAAGGAATAATGGTATGGGTTACACGTAGTTCCAGTCCTATAAACCTCCTCTTCGCTAAGCGGCGCATCGCGCCTGAACGCGCTCAATCAGAGGCTTATAGGACTAGAACTACGTAACATACATTTTCCTTATGAGCACAATAACTTAATATAAAAAACACACCGCGTAGCGGTGTGCCATGGCCTTACTCCTTTGGAGTAAGGTTTTTTTGTTAATGATAATTCTATCGGATGGTTGATGATTTTGATGGTATAATCCTGTACGAACGAGTTCAGCCGCGATGCGGCGCTTAGTGAGTAAGGATTACACCATCAAAATCATCCTTACCACCAATCATATAATTATCAATAATCATGAAACACTATACTCTAATAACAAGCGTTCAAAGACTTTACTGGATTTTATCATCAACAGGATGCCGATGGCACAAAGTACGCCATTTACAACCCATATAGGTTCTGATAAAAACATTTCCTGTACGATTCCTAAAGACATTGCGTAAAAATTATTGACGAAATGAGCAAACATACACAGGGCTATAGACTCTGTCTTATAGTAAATCCATCCTACGATCACGCCAAGGACAAAAGCGTTGATGCCCTGTAGCCAGTTGAAGTGTATCAGGGCGAAAAATAGCGATGACACCATTATGGCTGTCATGGGTTTTGTCTGCTTGAGCAGTCCACCGAGTAAAAATTTTCTAAAGAGTAGTTCTTCATAAAAAGGTGCGATGATAACGACGCTAAATATAGCATATATCGGCCAACTAAAGAGTGCGTCAAAGGCCTCCACCAACTCCTCGCTCATTTCAATGTTTTCCACTAGTGCATAGGAAATTGTATTGTCATAAATAAACCGAAAGCCAATGATCATCAAGATAATCGCTCGCACGAATATTTTTCTTGGAACGATCACAGGTTTTGGAACCACCACCGGTTCTTCTCTGAAAAATGCGTCTTCCATCAGTTCTGACAAGACCAAGGGATTTTCCTCTTCTTTATAAAATCTCACCAACATCCAAAGAACAAGCCCTTTAGAGATAAATTCTGATGCTATCATAAACATGAGAGAGTCTTCTGGCATCACTGTCCCAAACGGCATCAAGAGAAATGTCGCGAATATCTCAACGAGCATCACCTTTAGAAAAAAACCAAATACACCTCCAACCGTTAAAGGCTTCACGGAGTATGTCCCGTATTCCAAATCTTTGAATAATCTAACCATTATTCAAGCTCCAAATATGATTTCACTTTCTCTTCAAAGGTTTCATAATCATAGGCGCCAACCATCGGTTCTCCTAAAATCACCCCATTACCATCGACAAACAACGTCGTCGGGATGAATTGAAACTCACTAAGGTAGCCTAAAGCAAACTCCTCATTGGGAATAATATGTTCATATGTCACAAGAATGGCATTCACTATTTCACCCGCTGCCAAGTAATTCCCATCCGAGACAATACCAACAACCTTCAAGCCTTTGTCAGCATAGTTCTTTTGTAATTTTTCAAGTTCTGGCATCTCTCTAATACAAGGGGCGCAAGTGGTTCCCCAGATATTCACAAGAGTCAGCTCATACTCTGCGAACAAACTTTCCGTCACTTCTTCTTCTTTCAGGTTTTTTGCCTGAAATGCTGGAAATTTATTATCCTCAGAAGCTTCATCTGTAACAGCTTCTTCAGTAACAGCTTCTTCAGTCTCACCTTCTTCACTGACCTCTTCCTCAACCACAGCTGTCTCCGCTTCCTCAGTTGCAACTTCAACCTCCGCTGGCGCAGGTTCTTGGGCAGGCCCACTGCAACCGATGCTTAGTGTCGTGATAACAACTGCTGCTAAAAATAATTGTATTCTCTTTTTCATCTTCTCGCTCCTCACTATACCCTTAAGCACCCTTATAAATAGACCACCGATTTGATTTCAGGGTGTTCCACATCCAACAAATAGTCAATTGTTTCTTTTATAAGCATAGGTGTTCTATAAAAACAATCCTCTGCATAAACACGCTCTGTAAATTGGTGTACATCCTTGCCCCAAGGGCCTATGTTGATGACTGGAATATCCAGCTCATTCATGGCTTCAAAAGGAATACTGTACACTTCCTTGTCCCACAAAGGCATATTGGGACTAACGGATTCTATAATCTCTTTGACATTTCCTCTAGAGGTGTAACTCAAATCCGATATTTTCATGAAAAAATTCTTCTTGCGCATCTTTACATTATAATTCGCTTCTGAATAGTCGTTTAGGTGATTGCTCAGCATCTCTACCTTTGGATCCAAATTCTCTATTCTCATATTGGACACTTGCGGGTAATATGGCGGTGAAATACCGATGACAACAATCGGACTTTTATCATGATAATGTTCGACGGTGAACTTAATGATTTCCAGTGTCGCTTCAGGAAAAGAAAGCTCTCCTCTCACGATTAACGGATAAATCTCCATTTTTTTATTGTTAAATTTCGCCATAAAGGTTTCGTCATAGTCAACAATTTCTTTAATCAATGCAGAAAAACGCATGACCTTTTTTTCCCATCGAAGCTCTGCTGTCGTGCCTTCAACAATTTGTGAATATTCCTCATAGGTTTTATTCACCTTTAACAACGCTTCATCAAAGGCTTCATTACAAAATTCCTCAATACGCTTCAGTAAAAATTGCGGTGTGGATGTTAACGGCAACACATTGAAGTAACCGCTGACCGTATCAGGTACCGAAGCGTCATATCTCAATTTATTGTCTTTTAAATAATTAAAACTTGGCGGTGGTGACATTTCATTGCCAACAACATCTGAGAATTCCGGATTCATATCTATTTTCCGGATAATTTCCGCCATAATCGGAATTGGATTCAATCCTTGATAAATGTCTCCGATATGGGCCTTTTGTCCTTTGACAAAGATAACCGGCATAAGCTTTCCAACAGAGCCTTCAAACAACTCTCCAATTTCTTCATCCCGTCTCGAGTGAGGTTCTGAACCAATCATAATCTTATAATCTAAATTAAACCGATCCCTTAATTCAACCAGTAGGCCGACGCTTTTTCGCATCCCGATGGAAATCGATTTTTCGTCAGGCACTGATAATAGGACCAAATTCCCTTTAAAGTCCTCCATTTCAGAGTACCGTTGTGTTAAATACATTTGAATGGCAGCACCTGCCTTCATATCACAAGTCCCTCGTCCAAAGATCCACTCGTCTCCTTCAAGGTCCTTCTCCGTCTCTTCATCTAGCGATAGTTCTTTTAACTTCTCTTTTAGTTGTTCCGGTTTGTTTGAAAATCCAATCAGGTTCCCGAAGTCAAATGAATCGACAACATCATGGTGGTTCAT